>Ga0326727_10000644_pt1 | contig 140816 bp, 122 predicted proteins | sample MB2enrmetagenome_FD_207643 | JGI IMG/M metagenome (GOLD analysis project Ga0326727, IMG submission 207643) | Lab enriched peat soil microbial communities from McLean, Ithaca, NY, United States - MB29MY | ecosystem: Environmental > Terrestrial > Soil > Wetlands > Peat | place: USA: New York... | reverse complement strand
CCAGCGCGCGCCAGGCGATCTCCGCGATTCCCACCAGATTCTTCTCCTCCCTCGAGGATCTCGCCGAAGGGATTCTCCGCGTTGCCAACGCCCGCATGGAATCAGCTCTTCGGCGAGTCTCCGTCGAACGCGGCAACGATCCGCGCACCTTCACGCTCCTTGCCTTTGGCGGCGCCGGCCCGCTCCACGCCTGCGCACTGGCGCAGTCTCTCGGCATCCAACGCGTTCTCATCCCCGCCGCTCCCGGCGCGTTGTCAGCCCTCGGAATCCTCGACGCCGACCTGCGTCGCGAATTCTCGCGCACCGTGATGCTGGTGCCCGGCTCGCCGCAGATCGCCGGAGTTTTCCGCGCACTCGAATCCGAAGCCCGCGCCGCGTTCAGCGCCGAAGGTGCCAAGGCCATTCTCAGTTGCTCCGCCGACCTGCGCTACCACGGCCAGGGATTCGAACTTCGCGTCGACTGGTCCGGCAGTGCCGTCGCACGCTTCCATCGTCTCCACGCGCAGACCTACGGCTACGCCGATCCCGCGCGCGCCGTCGAAATCGTAACCCTCCGCGTGCAGGCTATCGCGCGCTCGCGCAAACCTCGCGTCACCCGTGCACGCATCGCCAAACCCGACGTACGCCAAGCCCTGATCGCCGAACGCAGCATCTTTGAAGACGGTCGTTGGCGCCGCGCCGCACTCTACGATCGCGCACGCCTCGAACCCGGCAACCGCATCGCCGGCCCCGCCGTCATTGCAGAACTCAGCGCAACCACGTATCTCCCCACCGGCTGGATTGCCGCCGTCGACGCGCTCTCGAATCTCTTTCTCACCCCCACCACAGGAGCCCGCGCATGACCACGCGCCGTTTGCCCGACCCCGCTGAGATCGCCGTCATCGGCCACGCGCTCCATTCCGTTGCTGTTGAGATGGGCGCTGCCCTCCGCCGCACCGCCTTCTCGCCCAACATCAAGGAGCGCCGCGACTATTCGTCGGCCGTCTTTTCCGCCGAGAGCGATCTCATCGCGATGGGCGACGACATGCCCGTCCACCTCGGCTCCATGCCCATGTCGGTGGCTGCCGTTCTTGCCGATCTGCGCCTCGCCCCCGGCGACGTCGCGCTGCTCAACGATCCTTATCGCGGCGGCACGCACCTGCCCGACATCACGATGGTCGCGCCCGTGTTCCTCCCCGGCCGCAACCGCGCTGCGTTCTACGTCGCCAACCGTGCCCACCATGCCGACGTCGGCGGCATGTATCCCGGCTCCATGGGGCCATGTCGCGAGATCGCGCAGGAGGGCATCCGCATTCCGCCCGTCAAGCTCATGCACGCCGGTAAGATGGACGCGCAACTCCTCGCCACCATCCTCGCCAACGTGCGCACACCCAAAGAACGCGAGGGCGACCTCACCGCGCAACTCGGCGCCTGCCGCATCGGCGCTACGCGCATGCTCGAACTCGTCCGCCGCTTCGGCCATGCGCGCCTTCTTCAAGGTGTGCAGGCGATGCTCGCAGGCTCCGAACGACTCACGCGCAACGTTTTGGCTTCGTTGCCCGCAGGCGAGTGGAGTGCTGAAGACTTCCTCGACGACGACGGCGTCCTCCCCGGCCCCATCGCCATCCGCGTCAAGGTCACGAACGACTCCAAACGCCGCCGCGCCATCGTCGACTTCACCGGAACCGACCCACAGGTCCCCGGCAGCATCAACGCCGTCTACGCCATCACATGGTCGGCTGTCTTCTACGTCTTCCGCTGCCTGCTTCCGCCCGGAGCGATCGCCACAGCGGGCCTCATGCGCCCTGTCCGGGTCCTCGCATCCGCGGGGTCCATCGTGAACGCCCGCCCGCCCGCAGCCGTCGCCGGCGGCAACGTCGAAACCTCGCAGCGCATCGTCGACGCGCTGATGCGCGCGCTCGCACCCGCCCTGCCAGGCAGTATCCCCGCCGCCAGCTCCGGCACGATGAACAATCTGACCATCGGCGGAATCGACCCACGCTCCGGTCAGCCCTACACCTACTACGAAACCATCGCCGGCGGCCACGGCGCTTCTCCGCAATCACCTGGCGCCAGCGGCCATCACGCGCACATGACCAACTCTCTGAACACGCCAGTCGAGGCGCTGGAGTACGCCTATCCTTTCCGCATGATTCGCTACGCCGTTCGCCGCAACTCCGGAGGGGTAGGGAAGCATAACGGCGGCGACGGCCTTGTTCGCGAAATTGAATTGCTCGGCGACGCGCAGGTCACGCTCTTAGCCGATCGCCGCAAAACGCAACCGTGGGGCCTCGCCGGCGGTCTCCCCGGCGCCCCCGGCCAAACCAACATCATCCGCGACAAAGAAGAGGTCCAGCTTCCCGGCAAATGCACACGCACTCTCGAAGCCGGTACCCGCATCCGCATAGAATCTCCCGGCGGCGGCGGGTGGGGACCGTCCTGATCCCTGGCCCCCGATCTCTGAACCCTACTTCGATCCCCAGATCCGAAACTCTCCGCCGCAATGCATCAGGCTCATCAGATATAACATTCCGTCGTAATACCGATACTGGCCCGACGGAATCGGCGTATTCCACAAAGCCTCTGTGAACTCGCGTGCCCGCTTCCGATTCGCAGCCGCCAGCCCTGCCACCGCGTTAGTGCCCACCAGACCCACCGGATGATCCTCATGCGTCAATCCCGGTGTCGCGCCCAGGTCCTTGCCATCCAGCGTGAACACCGGCCCATACTTGTCGATCCCCTGCGACGCAAAGAATTTTTGAATGCGATCGCTCAGTTCCTGTTCCGCCGGAGCCTTGTGCCACCAAGACCAATCCACTGACCAGTTGCTGGCCGTGCGCCATGCGTCATACCCAAACTCGCCCGACTGCGGAAACCGGTTCTCGTGCGGAGTCCCATCGAAATTCGCGTAGTCCGGAGCCAGCCCAGTCTGCGGATTCGTCGTCTTCACAAAAAACGTGCGGCTCGCTTCCGCCGCCTTCGCCCAGAACGCGCGATCCTCCTCCGGTCCCCATCGCGCCCATAACTCGTAAAACGCGGGCAGATGATACGAAGGATCGGTGAACGGTTGCGGAGAAACCTCAGGCACAAACAGAATCATGGGCGGATCAGGATTCACCATTGGCCCTACGCTGTGCATCCCATACTTGCCCGTCGCCGCGATTACCGGCCGATGCACCATGGCCGTAAGCAACTTCTCAGCTTCGGCGTGGTAGTCATAGATCCCTTTTCCGTCTCCCCAGCGGTTTGACGCGAACAGAAGCGCCATGGCGAAATAGGATTCACCATCGGGCGCCGCTCCCTCTGAGTTATGCGTCCCATCTGTCTTGCACGACCAAGCAAAGAACTGGTAACTGGGCGCCTTCGGGTCAGAGATGTACATATACGTCATCGCCCAGTTCCAGATCGCGTCAAATTCGGCCTTCTTGCCCAATTGCACCGTGATCATCATTCCGTACGACATACCCTCGGTGCGCACATCGTGGTTGGCCCAGTCCGTCACATACATCAGCGGCCCGTTCGCATTGCTTCCCGCCGCAAACCCAATCGCCTGCGTCTGCTCGTCGCCGTGGAACAACTGCTGATACGCCGCATCAATCTTCGCCCGAATCTCCTTCTGCGAGTGCCCAACCTCCGCGAACAGGTTGCGATAGTGGCCCGTCGCAAACGCGCCGCTGCCATCTTCCGCCGCAATCCCCATTGAAGAACACGCAAACCACAGCGGCCACACACAAACCGCACTCAACAAGCCCGCTCGCATCCGCACATCTGCCTCCCGCCGCTCCTGAGTGAAGCGATTTACTCGCGTCCAGCAGTATACCTTTCCGCCAAACAAAAATGCCTGGGCAATTTGCCCAGGCATCAGTGACACTTTCCTATTCCCAACGTCCCTGGTTGTTCGATTCCATCAGTCCTGGTTCTTCGCGCTGGGCGTGAGCTTGCGCAGCACAAATTCCTGCACGATGCTGCTCACCGTCCGCTCCCCGGTACTCAGCAGCAGGTTTGCAAACACCAGATTGGCTCCCCGATTTGACGACGGATAATATGCGTTCGAAATCGCGCTCGAGATGAGGTCGCCCCCGATGCTCGAGTAATTCGGCTCCGGCCTGCCGTTGTCACCGCGGCAGATAAAAGGATTGGCCATCGCGTGCAGCAAGCGTGACTTCACCGTTCCGGTGCCCTGATAGAAGTACCGCGGATCCTGGTGCAGCAGGGAAGGCAAGATCGCTCCGCCGAACATGATGTCCGTCAGCCCGTCCGCGTATGCCGCGCCGAATCGCTGGCCGTAGCCGATCGCGCCCTGGCGATAGTCCGGCGTGTCTCCTGCCTGGTTCATCCCGGCCAGTGCGGCCGCGCCCACGATGCTCACGGGATCGATCGAGACCCGATATGCCATCTGGAACTTCAGCTTTGTCGTCAGCGGGACCGCATTCTCCGAGTCATATACCACGTAAAAATTCGGAATGAATCCCAGGATGCGCTGATGCTCCTCAAGCTCGACCTGGTGCGCCGCAATCTGCTCCGTGGAGGAATACACCGTAACCGACGAGACGCCGCCTTCGAGCTTCAGTTTGATCTCCGTTACGTCGAAGAACTGGCCCGCAGCAAGAACAATCGGTTGGGAAGCCCATTTCTCAAACCCGTTCGCACTCACCGTGAGCCGATACGGTACGCTCGGCTTCAGTCCGCCAAACTGAAAGAATCCCGAATCGTTCGCCGCTTGTGAACGGTGATCTGCAGGACTGGGCCCATCCAGATCAACGTTTGCTCCGGGAATCAGATCGCCGTTCTCGTCGGTTACTGTTCCGTTAACTTCTGCAGGTTGCGCATCGGTTGAGGGCGGCGCCGCTTCTTCCTTCGGTTCCGGCGCGGAGGGAAGCAGGGTAGATGTTGCCGGAACTCTGGCAACATCCTGGTTTGGGTCAACAGAACTCGGGCTCGCGACCGGCGTTTGTTGGGCCCGGCCTGCAACGCACAACACGAGCACCATAACCGCGGCAGCAAAGAAGTAGTATTTACGGCGCATCCACCCACCCATCGGGGAAAAATTGGGTACACCTGTAGCAAATCACGTCTAAGTGGTTCGAACAGATACACCTAAGGGTGCATCCGCCACGGCTCAGGCGGCGGATGCGTCATTGCTGAAGGACATCCAATTAGACGTAGAATGCCACAGTTGGATACAAAAAAAGCCGCGGAACCATTTCAGCCGGGCTACTTTTGTCATATTACTGGAGCGGCTGGCGGCTCTTAAGTTCCTTCAACATCAGCTCAACCTTATCCTCACTCTCAAGGGCCCGAAACTTGTCTTCAAGTGATTCAGGCGTAAGTACTTCAGTTGCAGCCGCATTTTCCGCCGCGGTAACGTGCACCTTGCTCTTCATCCGGCCAAGCGTGTTCTCCTGGTCGTTTGCCACCACGTGCTGCGCCTTGGCCGCGCGGCCCACCACCTTCGCTCGCCGATGCTCTGCAATCAGCATCTCGCAATGCGCGCGCGTTTCGGTCAGCTTCTGCTCCAGCTTATGCAGCGCCTGGCGCAGATTATCGGCCTCGTGCTTCTGGTCCTCGGCCTGCGCCGTGAATCCCTCCACAAGCTGATCCTGGCTTAGAGCACGCTCCAATGCTGCGCGCGCCAGGTCGTCCTGCCCCTTCTGCACTGCCAGTTCCGCCTTTCGCCGCCACTCTGCAGACTGCTGCTCGTGCTCAGCCCTCTTCTGATCCAGCAGATGCTGATCCGCAATCGCGATTGCCACCTGTGTTTTCACCTGCATAAGCTGGTTCTCCATATCCAGAACAACCTGCTTCAACATCCGTTCCGGATCCTCGGCCTTCTCCACCAGGTCATTCAGATTCGCTCTCAACAGCGTGCTTACTCTATCCAGTAACGACATACAAACCCTCCTCCTCGCTTCCGAACTTCGATCCTCGAATTCCTTCGCATCACGTGCCGACCGCTACTTAGCCGGCGGCTTCGTTGTTCCTGTTTTTTGGGGAGCAGGCTTTGCTGCAGCCGGCTTAGCCGTCGGCACATACTCCGCCATCTCCTTCATCATTTCCTTTGTCATCGCCTGGCTGCGTTCCGATACCTTGCCCATCACGATCGGCATGAATTCCTGAGCAACCAAAGGCTGCGCATCCAGCAGGTGCTGCCCGGCCGGCGAACTGTAAAACGCGATCAATCCATCGACATCATCCTTGCTTAGATGTCGCTGATAAATTGCGGTCATGTCTGTGACCATCTCGTCCGCGGGATACAGATCCATTGCCTTCCCGACGTACTTGCTCATCACCTTTTCCATACCTTCGCGCTGTTCTGGTGTCAGCTTGGCCCCCGCCGGCAGATTCGCCTCCGTCTGCTTCATCGCCGCCTGGATCTGCTGCTGCACCATCGACGGTACGATCTGACGCATCGATTGCATCTGCTGGCGGATTCGCATCACGTCAAACAGCTTCGCCAACTGCTCCTTGCCCGGCTGATTTTCCGGCGCAGTCACGGGAGCAGTTTGTTCCTGCTTCATGTTTCCGTCTGATCCCACCGCAAACGCCTGCGCATGTCCTGCAATGGAACCGATACCAATCAACAGCGCCGCCATCACCCCGATTGAACGTCCAGCCTTCATCCGATCCTCGCAATCTTTGATCTTGCGTTCGCCCCGCTCTGCACTTGGCTCGCTTCACGAAATCCCGGCTCCGCTCTCAAGCGGAACCGGGGTTTCGCCTAGTGCGTTCCTGCCCCATCCAGCTTCGAAGGATCGCCATTCACCTGCGGCTTGTTCTTGATAGCCTGCACGTTGGCCATCAGTTGCTTGATGTCCATGCCGCTCAGCGCCTCAAACAATGCCGGCACCTGTGCCGCAATCTTCGTCATGTCGCCGGTGATCTTGTTTACGCCGGCGGCGCCGTCGTTGCCCGTTGAGACGATGGTGATTTTGTCCACCTTCGCAAGCGGCTCGGCCATCGCGCGCACAACATCAGCCATGTTGGTCAGCAGCTTGTCGACCACGGCAGCCTGGTTCCACCCCTGGTAGGCCTCGGCCTTCACGGTCATTGCCTTGGCTTCCGCCTCGCCCTTCTGGAAGATGATCGAAGCTTCTGCCTCGCCCTGCGAACGGATCGCAGCAGCGCGGCCTTCGGCTTCGGTCGTCAGGCGAGCCTTTTCTGCGGTAGCCAGGTTTTCGATTCTCTGGCGCTCGATCTCCGCACCCTTCAGCACCGTCGCAATCAGCTCCTTCTCGTGGCGCGAGATTTCGGCTTCCTGCACCTTGATCTGGCCTTCCTTCTCCACCTGCTGCACCTTCACCTGCTCAGCGGTCACCTGCTGCAGCATGATGTTGGTTTGCAACTCGTAAGCCTTATCGGCCTGAGCCTGTTGCTTGCGGCTCTGCTCGGCATACTCCGCCTTCTTGATCTCGAGGTCGCGCTGCGCCTCGGCCTGCCGCGTCGCCGATGCTGTCTCCGCAATCACGCGCTCCTGGTCAGCCTGCGCCTTTGCGACCGCAGCTTCACGCAATGCTGTCGCACGCTTGATCGCCGTATCGCGCTCCGCATCAGCCGTAGCCATCTCAGCATCGCGCTTGATCCGCGCCACGTCCGGCTTGCCCATGTTCGAGATGTACTCATTCTTGTCGCGCACTTCCTTGATGGTGAATGAAATTACCTCGAGTCCCATCTTGCTCATGTCTTCTGCGCAGGTTGCGCGCATGCGCTCGCCCACCATCTCGGGCTCCTTCACAATCTGCTCAACGGTCAGTTGGCCGATAATCCCGCGCAGATGGCCCTCCATCACCAGCCTGATCAGTCCTTCCCTCTGCGGCGGAGTCTTGGTCAGGAACTGCTCGGCCGCCGTCAGGATCGAAGCCTGGTCGCTGCGCACCTTGATCTGCGCCACCGCCTCCACCGTCACGGCCACGCCCTGCTTGGTGTAGAGATCCTGTTGCGGAGCCACATCGAAGCTCATCAGCTCCAGGCTCAGTTCGCGGCAGTTCTCCACCATCGGGAAGATAACCGTGCCGTGTCCCTTGATCACGCGCGGCCCGCGAAAGCCGTACACGATTAGCGCCTCATTGGGGCCCGCCTTCCGGTACATCCTGGCCAGAATGCCCATCAGGAAGATGAGCGCCAACACTCCCAGTCCGACAACAAGTACAAGTTCTGGTTTCATTGCAGTCCCTGTCCTTTCAACAGGGAGGTGAGATGGTTGATGGTTTCGTTCTCAGTGGGCAGTGATCAGTGCACAGTGGTCAGAGGCCTCCAGGTCAAATCTGATCCCTGATCTCTGACCCCTGATTACTGCTTTGCCTTACGCCCGTTCTTTGGAAACAACTTCGCCAGCAATCCCAGCAGAAAGATCGCCACCAGGATGCCCATATCCGCAATCAGCACGGTTGAGTTCGTCATTACATCCCGGTCCTTCGGCCGGGCACAGCTTGTTGCAGTTTCTAACTCCGCCACTAACTCCCTAGTCCCTACGTCCCTGGTCCCTGCTCGTTACTTCCTACTCCCTACTCCCTGATCCTTAGTCCCTGCGTCCTTCGTCCCTAGTTCCTGGTTCTCCAACTCTTCCCACCGCCTCACATACGCGATCCCTTTTTCGTAGCGGATCACGTAGACCTCTTCTTCCTTCCCGATCGCCTCACCATCCTCTGTTCGCGCAATTGCCGACCGTGTTGCGCCCAGTTGCTGGTACACGATCTCCCCCGTCCCGCCGACACGAATCGGCGACGAGACGCGCCCCACCACGCCCACGACGTCAGTCTCATCCGCGGTCAATTCGCGTTCATGGGGCATCAGCACCTTGGTCAGGAACATGAAGATGATTGCGCCTCCCGCAATGCCGCAGATCAACGCCAGCACCACTACCACGCCCGCCACAAAGCTTCCGTACTTCGTCAGCAGAAAACCGGCCGCGCCAAACCAGCAGAGAAAAATCATGATCGTGAAGGCGTTCCACCACGGAACCTCCGCGCCACCGCTGCCCGCGCCGGCCGGATGCGCTGCCCCTGCTGTTACGTGCGGCATGTGCGGAAGATGCGTCGCATGCGGAACGTGAACGTGCGGCACATGCACATGCCCGCCGAAGTGCCCCATCCCGCCGAGCAGGGAAATAAAACTCAGCATCAGCCCCGCAAGAAAGCAGACCAGATAAAATGTCTCCCAGTTCATCGCCGTGCCCTCAATTACCTGCCGCGTTGTTTCTTCTGATCCCGACTCCCGGTTTCTTCGCGCGATCTCCGCTCGCTCGAGTAGCTGTTTTCTGATCCCTGATCCCTGACCCCTGCCAGGGTCCCCGACGAACGATTTGTGTTCGTTGGGGCGGCGGATCCCTTGTCTTTCCGCAGCACCTCCGCCAGCCTCGGCATCAGCCCCGGCGTCTCCAGAATCGCCTCGAGCAGCAGCAGGCATTCCCTCGTATGGTCATGCTGCGCCAGGGTCAGCAGCGCGCTCTTCAACTCCGGATCGCGCCGGAACCGCTCCGCCCCCGAAACCAGCCAGAGATCCAGCTTGTCTTCCACGCCGCGCAATTCGCTCTGCAGCTCCGGGTGGTATCCCTCCGGATCATCGACCAGGTACCCCGGATGCACCTTGAAAAACTGCGCCAGGATCTGCCGCGTCGTGTTCGTCAGGTGCGGCCGCGCGCCGCTCTCGATCTGCGACAGGTAGCTCTGGCTCAGCTTCGAATTCGTCTCCGCCTCGATCGCCCGCGTCAGCTCCAGTTGGCTCATCGCACGGTTCATGCCGCGCAGGCTGCCTTCCACCTCGCGCAAATACCTGATTTTTTCTCCGAGCTTCATCGATCCGTCCGCGATTGGCGTCCGAACATTCAGTTGTCCAATCGCAAATTGCAATAACGATATCGCGATTTGCAATATCCGTCAACAAAAATCGCAATTAATGCAATTCCGGAAAGCAAGCATATTAAATTTAATAACTTACGGTACGGAACAATACGACAGCTGCGCAGCGGAACCCAGGGATCGCAACTTTTTCCACAGGTACGAAGGCCCTCCGGTCAACAGACCGGAGGGCCTTCAGGGTGAAACGCCCAACCCGCCTACGCCGTAATTGTCCGCTTAGGTTTCGATCCCCACAGCCCATAGTAGGCAATGAAGAGATAGCAAATCAGCGGAATCACGAACGCGTGCTGGATGCCGACCTTGTCGGCTGCCGCGCCCAGGGCCAGCGGCACAATTGCGCCGCCCACCACCGCCGTCATGATCAGTCCAGAGCCCTTGCTCGTCATCGGTCCAAGCCCCGCAATGCCGAGTGCGAAGATGTTGGGGAACATTATGGAGTTGAAGAATCCGCACAGCACCATGCTCCAGATCGCTGTTTGTCCGCTCGTCATCATCGAAACGACGATCAGCGCTGCGGCTATGAAGCCGAAAGCCCCGAGCAGTTTGCCCGACCTGATCTTCGTCAGCACCCACGACCCGAGCAGGCGGCCCACAAGGGCACCGCCCCAGTAAAGAGAAACCAGGAACGAAGCCGTCTTCGAGCTGTCCACGCCTTGCGTCTTGAAATAGTTCACTGCAATCGAAGCCAGCCCGACCTCGACTCCCACATAGAGGAAGATGCCTACCGCACCGAGCACTGTGTGGCGATAGCCCCAGATGCTGCGGCTCAAAATAGGATCGCCTTCCTTGGCGGGCCGGAACGCCTGCGTCTGCGAGATGTGCGGCAGGTGCATGAACGCAACAGCCACACCCAGGATCAACAATCCAGCCGCAATCGCAATGTAAGGTCCGCGCACGGTATTCGCTACGGCGGCTTTGGTCGCGGTGCTGGCTGGATCCGTCAAAATGTATGCGCCGGCAACCAGCGGAGCGATTGTGCCTCCCACCGAGTTCAGGGCCTGGGCCAGCGTCAGGCGCACTGGTGCGCTGTGCTCAGGTCCTAGAATCGCAACGTACGGATTCGCAGCGGTCTGTAGCGCCGTTACTCCGGCGCCAACAATAAATACCGCCGTCAGGAAGAGCGGGAAGCTAACCAATTTGGCTGCCGGAACGAACAGCAAACACCCGACTACCTGGATGAATAGCGAAACCACCATCGTGCGTTTGTACCCAATCGTCTCAATCAGCTTTGAGGTCGGCGACGAGAACACAAAATAGGCCAGAAAGAAGGCCGATTCCGCCAGCATGGCCCACGCATAAGGCAGTGTGAAGATGTTCCGCAGATGCGGCACCAGCGCCATGTTCAAGTTGGTGATGAAACCGAAGATAAAGAACAGCACAGCGACCGTGATAAACGGGCCGGTGTAGTTCGGCGTTGTTGCAGCCGTTGCCGGCGTAGATCGAGTTGCCATACGTAGTTGTTCCCCGCTTCCTTAGATGATTTGGCCCGGTTAGGGCATGGATGGAGCGCCCTCGCTCCCCGGCGCTCTCCTACTTGACCGGCATGTTTTCGCCTGGATTGCTCGCAGCAGCCGGAAATCCGGCCAAAATGCTGCACACAACACTATACGGGAAACCCCGCAATGGGGAAGTGATGCCTGCTGCAACACAACCGGACCGGGGAGATCATCTCCCGAATGCCTTATCCTCTGTGGAGGAGATCCCGTGGCTTCAAGCATCCTGAGCAGCGCCAAGTTAAGGAAAGTTCTGGCCGCCCTCGAAGGCAACTGGCAGGCCGAGATGGAGGGCTATCACTCTTACAACGCCCTCGCCGACCGCGACAGCGATCCGGTTCGCGCCCAGGTCCTGCGCCATCTTGCCTCTGCCGAGTGGGAGCACGCCGCTCTCTGGCACGGCCGCATCATCGAACTCGGCGGTCCTGAGCCCGTCTACAAAGGCAGCCCCGGCGGCGAAGCCGACTCCCTCGCCAGCCGCGCCGGCGGCGTCCGCATGGCCTTGCGCCGCCTCGAAATCGAAGAGAGTCGCGCCATCGCCAGCTACGGCGAGCAGCTCAAAGTCCTTGGCGATGAAGGCTCCATCGCTATTCTTGAGCACGTCATCGAGGACGAAAAAGACCATTACCGCGAGCTCGGCTCGCTCATCCGCGGCCACTACCAGGCCCCGGCCGGCGCACCCAAGGTCGACGCCCAGGCCGTCCTCGACGAACTTCTCGCCAAGCGCAACCAGGGCCGCAAGCAACCCGGCGCCTGGATAGGCGATGCCATTTACGGGGTCAACGACGGCCTAGGCGCCATCTTCGGCATCGTCTCCGGCGTCTCCGGCGCTACCGCCGGCGACAGCAAATACGTCCTTCTCGCCGGCATCTCCGGCATGATCGCCTCCGCGCTCTCCATGGGCTCCGGCGCCTACCTCGCCGCCAAGAGCGAACGCGAAATCTACCACGCTGAAATCACCCGCGAGCGCGAAGCTATCCAGATGAACGGCCCCGAGGCCCGCGAACTCCTTTCCCTCTACTACCAGGTCAAGGGTCTGCCCGAAGCGGATGCCGACCACATGGTGAACCACATCGCCAACGATCCGGAGCAGATGCTCCGCGCTCTGGCTGGCGAACGCCTCGGCACCTCAGAGGAAGCGCTGTCGAATCCCATGGTCTCGGCCACCTCCGGCGCTCTCTCTACAGCAGTCGGCGCGTTGATCCCCATCATCCCGTTCTTCTTCTTGAGCGGAGTTCCGGCTGTCGTCGCGGCCGCCATCGTTTCGCTCGCCGCGCACTTCGCCGTCGGCGCTGCCAAGAGCCTCATCACCATCCGGTCCTGGTGGTCCTCGGGCATGGAGATGACCATCGTCGGCGCGGTTGAAGGCGCCGTCACCTACGGCATCGGAATTCTGTTGGGCAAAGGCGGGATGTAGTGGGGGGCCTGATCCCTCTCGGCGATGCTTCGCGGCCGCCCAGTCGTTTCGCCGCGGTCACGGTCCTCATCATCCTGCTCAACGTCTACGTGTTTTTGCAGGAGCTGATGCACGGCGACCGGTACGTATGGGCGTGGTCCGCCGTACCTATCCGCATCATGCACGGTCATCACTGGATCACGCTGCTGACCTCGATGTTCATGCATGCAAGCTGGATGCACATCATCGGCAACATGATTTACCTGTGGGCGTTCGGCCGCGAGATTGAGAATGCCATGGGTGGTTTCCGCTTCCTGGCCTTCTACCTGGTTGGCGGCGTTGTGGCGATGTCTGCTCAGATCATGGGCGATCCGTTCGCCCGCATTCCATGCCTCGGAGCCAGCGGCGCCATCGCCGCGGTCATGGGCGCGTTTATCGTCACCTTTCCGCGCGATCGCATCCGCACCGTCATCTTTTTCTTCATCTTCATCCGAATTGCCTTCATCCCCGCGGCAGTGCTGATTGGATTCTGGTTCCTTACCCAGGTTCTCAACTTCGGCGTAGTCGCTCAGGTCCGCACGGGCGGTGTCGCCTACCTCGCCCATATCGGCGGATTCCTCTTCGGCGTCGTCACTGCGCGGATTTTCGTGGACCCACGCCGCATGACTTACCGACGATTCTGACGGAAGCCTCCGCCGAGATTTACCGCAATGGAAGAGTGCTCGCATATTTGTGACTTTTGCCCCGGACTCCCAGGTTGCATGCGCGAGCGCGGACGAGATCCGGGAAAGCACCATCCGTTGGCAAACTGGAAGACGAGCTTCGCCGACGCTGCAGTTGGCGTGATGCGATGCTCGCATCTTGCCGTATCTCAACTACGGGCTTACCATGCCTCACTGAGAAGGAGCTTTCGATGACCACCGCATCCGTCATCCAGCCACGCAGACTTGGCCGCACCGGCCCCGAAGTCTTCCCCATCGCTCTCGGTTGCATGGGCATGAGCGGGATGTACGGACCCGCCGATGAACCCGAATCTCTGGCTACAATCCACGCCGCCATCGACGCCGGCGTCACATTGCTCGATACGGGCGATTTCTACGGCATGGGCCACAACGAGATGCTGCTCAGCCAGGCGCTGCGCTTCTTCCGCGAGCAGGTCCTCATCTCCGTGAAATTCGGGGCCCAGCGCGGCCCCGACGGTGCATGGCTTGGCTACGACGCGCGCCCGGCTGCGGTGAAAACGGCACTTGCCTACTCGCTTAAGCGCCTTGGCGTCGACCACATCGACATCTACCGCCCCGCACGCCTCGATCCGAACGTCCCGATCGAAGACACTATCGGCGCCATCGCCGAGATGATTCGGGCCGGCTACGTGCGCTACGTGGGATTGAGCGAGGTCGGGCCGGAGACGATTCGCCGCGCCGCAGCTGTTCACCCCATCGTCGATCTGCAGATCGAGTACTCGCTCATCAGCCGTTCGCCGGAAAGCAAAATCTTTCCGGTGCTCGATGAGCTTGGCATTGCCGTGACGGCTTACGGTGTTCTTTCGCGGGGATTGCTCTCCGGCTCTTCGAGCACCGGCCCCGGCGACATCCGCGCGCATTTTCCGCGGTTCAGCAATGAGAACCTGGCCCGGAATCGAAAGCTCGTTGAGCGGCTTGCCGAAATCGCGGCTGGCAAAGTTATCTCCCAATCTCAACTGGCTATCGCATGGGTTCTTGCGAAGAATCGGTCGGTGATCCCGCTCATCGGCGCACGCACGCGTGCTCAGCTCGCCGAGAGCCTCGCCGCCCTTGAAGTCTCGCTGGCTCCCGACGAACTTACCGCAATCGAAGCTGCCATTCCGGCAGACGCCGTCGCCGGCACACGCTACGACGCGCGCCAGATGCAGGTGCTGGACAGCGAGAAATAGCTGTCACGTTGAGCAACAGTCCAAGTCTCTTTAGGCGTGTGTTCCAAACAGCCGGGCAATCGCTTGCGCCTGATAGCATTTCTGCATGTTCCCGATTCCCCTTCGCAAGCGTCTTTTCAACCCGATCTCGCCTGTTGCTGTTTTCGCTCTGGCTGCGCTTGCCGTCGCGCAGGCGGACGCGCAAAGCAGCCCGATTCAGACCGTTCCGGATCGCACGCACACCGAGGAGGTATTGCGCGGGTTGAATCGCGGCCGCTCCTTCGGACAGGTGGCGATTTCGCCGGACGGAAATCGGCTGGCGTGGATCGAAGGCGGCCGCGGCAGCGGGGAAATTCTCGTGGCGTCGCTGGCCGACCTGTCGAAGAGCGAACGCGTGACTGCAGCCGTCAGGCCCGAGCAGCGCTGTCACGAGGGCGAAATCGCTTGGGAACCGGATTCCAGGGGGCTGGCGTTCTTTTCTGACTGCGCAGATCCGGGCAAGCAGGCCGATCTTTACCTGTCCCGGCTCGACGGCAGCCGCGCGAAGCGGCTGACCGCAATGAATGGCTTGGCCGAGGCACCCGTATTCTCGCCGGACGGCAGCAGGATTGCCTTCCTTTTCGTTGAGGGCGCGACACGCCCGGCGGGTGCGCTTGCGGCCATCAAGCCGCCGTCCGGCGTTATAGGGGAAGACGGCGTCGAGGTGCAGCGCGTTGCCGTGGCGCGCGTGGATGCAGATGCGGCAGCGCCGGCGCAGGTGACGCCGGCGAATCTGCACGTGTATGAATTCGACTGGGCGCCGGACTCCAAGGGTCTGGCATACATTGCGGCCGATCCGCCGGGTGGAAACAACTGGTGGGTGGCGAAGCTGTATACACAGACGATCGACGGCGATCCGAGGGCTGTACTGGCGCCGGCTGAAGTCAGTGGACCGCTGCACGGATTGCAGATTGCCGTGCCGCGCTGGTCGCCGGATGGACAGGCCATCGCCTTCATCGGGGGCTTGATGAGTGACCAGGGCTCGACCGGCGGCGACGTTTGGATCGTGTCAGCGGAAGGCGGAGCCCCGAGAGACCTCAGCTTGGGTAGACCGACCTCGCCCGCATGGATCGAGTGGGGCGGCAACGACTACCTCTTCGTAAGCGAACTCGCCGGCGGCAACAGCCAGTTAATCCGCTATAGGTTGACCGGCGACCGGACCGGCAACGGTCCTGTCACGTTCGGCGCGCCGATCTTCAGCATCCCGGGCAGCGTGGGAGATGGTCGGCTGGAGATGAGCCTCTCGTCGACTGCGGACCGCTCGATGTTTGTCTTCGGCGCCAGCACATTCGATCATCCGCGCGAGATTTATGCGGCCAAACCCGGAACCGTGATGACGTCGGGTCTGGAAGGCGTAATACAGATCTCTCACTGGAACGACGGCGTGCCGCCGGCGTGGGGCAAGGCGGAGTCCCTGAGCTGGAAGAGCGACGGCTTCCGCGTGCAGGGATGGCTCCTGCTGCCGAAGGACTACGACCCGAACAAGAAGTATCCGCTTATCGTGGAGGTGCATGGTGGTCCGGCGGCTGCCGTGGTAGCACGCTGGGGTGGTGGAGCCCTGAGCTCGACGGCGTTTTCGGCTTTGGGCTATTTCGTGCTGGAGCCCAATCCGCGCGGCAGCTTCGGGCAGGGCGAGGCGTTTACAGAGGCCAACCGCAAGGACTTCGGCTACGGCGATCTGCGCGACATCCTGGCCGGGGTCGACGCCGTCGAGGCCAGATACCCGATCGACGCGCAGCGCGTGGGCATCACTGGCTGGAGCTACGGCGGATTCATGACGATGTTCGCCGTTACGCAAACCAACCGCTTCAAGGCGGCCGTTGCCGGAGCGGGGCTATCGAATTGGCAGAGCTACTACGGCGAGAACTCAATCGACCAGTGGATGATCCCCTACTTCGGCGCCTCGGTCTACGACGACCCGGCGGTCTATAACCGGAGTTCGGCAATCAACTACATCAAGCAGGCGCATACGCCCACACTTGTCGTCGTCGGCGACCGCGATGGCGAGTGCCCGGCTCCCCAGTCATTTGAGTTCTGGCACGCGCTGAGGGACGAGCACGTTCCGACGCAGCTCGTGGTGTATCCCAACGAGGGGCATGGATTTGTAAATCCCGATCACCGGCGCGACGTCATGGATCGCGCAGTTGAGTGGTTCGCCAGATACATGCCCGCAGCCTCCCCGGAAAGCGCCGGAACCCATTGACCGCGCTTGCTCGCCAACCGGTGGCGGGCGAGTCTATGAAAGTGCATGGAAATCAGGATGCCCGGTACCGGGCCATAGCGATGCCGGGATTGCAGTCCCGAAACAGTAACTCTAAAGTCGACGCGAACATCCGACACCGACGACGGGTCTTCGTCGTTGGGGTGGGACCATCAGGCCGGGGGCCCCGTGAATAGGACTTCATTCGCGGGGTGGAATGAGCGGCGACGCTGAACGAACTCGGAAAGGTCCGGCTATCCCGGAAACGCCGTAAAAGGCCATCCTGTGCTGGTACACTTTTCTATGGAGCAAATCGAGCGTGTTCTGTCGACCGGCTGCATGGAGTGGACGAATGCCGAAGGTCGTCAGCCCGCGCGCAATGAGCCGGGTACTGGCCTGCGCCGGGCGTAGGGACGGCTCGCTTTTAACCCAAACTTCTTAACGGATTCGGAGAGACCGTTCCGCAGTGCGGTCAGGCGGGGCGGGGAGGATTCATGCGGCGGTATCTGACGCTTGTCTTTATGTTATTGCTGGCAATTCCAGCGGGGATCTCTTTCTCCGGGTGTACTCGTAACCCGGCAGCGAATTACTGCAACGGTGAAGGGTACGGCCTGAAGATTACGGATGTGTATTCGATAGACCTGGAGCCGAAGACGACGGGCATATCCATGGCATTCGGACAGACCCGGCAGATGAACGCGCCAACGGCTTACACCTGCAAGCCCGGCGTAACAGCCAGCGTATCGAACTTTACCTACGCGACGACAAACAACCAGTTGATCGATATCACTCCGTCCGGGAACATGTGCGCCGGCACCTGGAATCGCAACTCGGGCGGCGGCATTGCGGACTACACAATCTGCAGCGCTCCCAATCCGCTCCCCAAAACGAATGGTTTGCCGTACGGGACAGTGTACGTTTCGGCCTCCGCCGATTCGGTGACCTCCAATCCCGTCGAGGTGTACGTCCACGCCCAGATCAGTTCGGTAGCGCTTGCCTTATCGGGCTCCCAGCAGTGCTATTCACAAAATACGAACACCCAGCTTGATGCGGAGGCATGTTATGCCTCCAACGGAACACAGTACGAGTTCTGCGCCCCCTCAACGGTGACGAACTACTCCTGCCCCGGCGGGCTGGCTCCGGGAGTGACTTCGGTTCCGAGCTGCAGCAACTCAATCGGCGCACTCAGTTACTCCGTGGGTACGGCTTCGGTCGCAAGCGTGAATTCGGCGACGAACGTCATTACCGCTCTGCAACCTGGGACAACGGCGGTCACCGCTTCGGTCGCCGGATCGGCTGCTTCGGCTGGATTCTTCACCACCTGCCCGCCCAAGTCGATTTCGGTCACGTTGAACGGCGGCACCAATGTAATAGTGACAAAGGGAGTCACCCAGAATCTGGTCACCACCGTGCTCGACACCAATGGCCAGTCGATCACCGGCCTCACCCTCGACTACCAGTCAACGAACCCGCTGGATATTTCCGTCGGCGGCGCCGGATCGGTGGTTCCCTCGTTCCCGGGTGCGGCATCCGTCTATGCCATTTGCCAGCCCTCCACGTGCAATCCCACACCCATCAACCAGGTGGGATTATTCGGCACCGGCCTGCCGATCTCAAGTAATGCCGTGGATATCACCACGCCGGGAACAGCCAGTTCGTATGTGTGGTTTTCGGCGCCCGGCCAGTCCCAGTACTTTGTTCCATACGACCTGCTCGGAAACAAGCTTGGTTCCACCGTGCGCCTGCCTTACGTTCCTAACTCCATGGTGATGGACAGGATCGGGAGCACGCTCTACTTCGGTTCATCGCATGCGTTGATGACATTCAGCACCTCGAACGACTCCTTGACCGGGACGCCGAACACCTCGGTTCCTGGCGTCGTGCTGGCTGTCGCTCCGAACAACGCGCAGGTTCTGGTCAACGACCAGACTCGTCGCGTCTTCTACCTCGTCAACGCCTCAGGTGCTATCGCCTCGACCTTTACGGGCGTGGGTAACTCCGCTGCGTGGACGCCCGACGCCAGGACCCTGTACATAACTGACAGCGCGTCCCTCGGCCCGAATCACAGCGACACCCTCTATGTCTACAACATCAACACCAGCTGGACTACATACGATCTGAGCTCTTCGGGCGGTGCAGCCAACCTGGCGCTGACCATTCCCAGCGTCGGCGCTTACCTCAGCGGAAATTCGACGGTCGCGCACACATGGTGTCCATCAGGCACGGCCAGCAACTATGCCAGCATTGTCTTTTATCCCGAAGGTGACAGGCTTGATGGTGTGTCAACCGACGTGCTGGCGGCAACGAACGACGGACAACACATTCTTGGTGCTGCTGCAAACGTAGGCGGCGGCGTGCAGTTATCTGATGTCTGGGTGTCGATTCCGTTTACCGCAAGCAGCGGCGCCGCCACAGGCGGATCAACAACAGTCGTCAATTTGCCGAATGCATGTCCACAGTCCGGGCAACTGCTGGAGCCGCTGCCGATCAATCATCCATATCCTCCAAGTCAACTGCCGGTGAGCGGCATCAGCGCAACGGCACTCGACCAGATCGTCGTGTCTCCGGCATCGAACCTCGCCTTCCTCACCTATACCGGCTCAACGCCGGGCGCCCAGCTGCCCTATTACATTCCGGGATCGGGGGGAGCGGCGGGCACGCTGAATTACATTACGCTGAGCGGCGGCAACGCGGTAACCGCTCCAGTTGCCGGTGCTTTCAGCCTGGATGATCAACTTTTCTTCGTCTCGACCGCCGGCGACAACCTGATTCACTTCGTGAATACATCCACACTGCAGGACACGCAGCAGATCAATCCCGGCCTTCCGGCGTGCACTCCCGGCTCTGATCCGGATTGCCTGATCACTACTCCAACCACGAACTCGGTGCCGGCGACCGCGATCGTCGTTAAGCCGCGTTCGACCACGTAGAATCGGCTCATTTTCAGTCCAACAAAAGGCCGGCATCACGCCGGCCTTTCTTATCTGACCGTTTCGAGGAATGGAAACCGAAGAGGTGAAAAAGCGAGCCCGTGCAGCACGATAGAATCAGAGCATGATCAAGGGGATTTCGATCCTTCGCCCTGCCGGAAGCATAGCCGTGTATCAGCGGCTGACCGGCTTTTTCGAAGCGATGGGTTTTGCAAAAGGTTCCGGATGGAAGCAAGAGTCGAGCACGGGTGCATCCTTTCTTGCGCCCTTGGGCAATCTTGAATTCGTTGAGGGTCAGTTTCCCTCTGTCGCAGATGTCATGGTCGAAGTCACTTCACTTGATGCTGCGCACCAGGCCGCGCAAACCTGGCTTCGCGCGAACGGCGGTGATGCGGCGCTCGCGCGCTTATCCGAGATCGCCAACACTGGTTGGGATTCCCGCATCTTTACTGTCGAGCCGGAGCCGGGATACGCGTTTTCGTTCTGGGCGTTCGCCGACGCGCTGAAAGGCAAGCCCATTGCAATCGAAGGCGACCTGTCGGCAGATGGAATGAAGTTCGCAATCGTCGTGGCGCGCTGGAACGCGGTGATCACAGATCGCCTGCTCGACGGCGCACTCGACGCGCTGCTGCGAAGCGGCGCAGATCGCGCGGACATCGCAGTCGTCCGTGTGCCGGGTGCGTGGGAGATTCCAGCCGCCGCGCGCCAGATCGCGGAACACCGCAAGGTGGACGCGGTTGTCGCGCTGGGATGCCTGTTGCGTGGCGAGACTGCTCATTACGAGGCGATCTACAACGAAGTGGCGCGTGGCATTGGGCAGTCGCAGCAGGAGACGGGCGTGCCGCACAGCTTCGGCGTGCTGACCTGCGAGACGCTGGAGCAGGCGCTGAATCGCGCCGGGATCAAGGCCGGAAATAAGGGATTCGAAGCCGCCATTGCTGCGATCGAGATGGTGAGCGTAAAGCGCAAGCTCGCGGAAGGCGGGCAAGCGTGACGGCCTCCTCGCGACGCAAGTCTCGCGAGCTGGCGATGCAGATGCTTTTTCAGGCAGACGTGGGGAAGCAGACGCCGGACCAGGTGCGGGCTACCTTCTGGAAGTCGGTCGACGCGGTCGAGCCGGGGGTACGCGGGTTCGCCGAAGAGCTCTTTGGATCCGCATTGACGCACCAGGAACAGATCGACGAGCTGATCGCTGCGAATTCCCGTCATTGGCGCCTCGAACGCATGCCTGCAGTCGATCGCAATCTCCTCCGCATGGCGGTGGGCGAGATGCTGGGGTTCAAATCCACTCCCTTCCCCATTGTGATCAACGAAGCGCTGGAGATCGCGAGACGTTATTCCGCGCCGGAGTCGATCAACTTCCTGAATGGCATCCTCGATGCGATTGCGCACGGCCTGCTTCCGAAGTAGAGGCTTCGCAGCACGGTTCAGGATCGCGCAAGCTTTTCCAGATGCTGAAGCCCGCAAGGCTTGCAACTGATTACGGGACAATGGCTTCCAATGGGAGAGAACCGGGAACGATAGTGTTCTTCGGCACGTAGTCTTATTTGCCGGACGTGCTGTGTAAATTCTGCGCGGCGGCGCATTTGCGGCGTAACATGGAACTTTGATAGGCTCAGGCTTCTCGAACACTGAGCAAAAGGAGAGATTTATGAGCGAAGATACGGGCAAGGTTCAAGGAGTGGCATGGTTTCTGGCAGGACTGGGCGTTGGCGCTCTGATCGGCATCCTCTACGCTCCCAAGAGCGGACGGGAAACGAGAGAAGATATCGCGCAGGGAGCTCGCGAAGGAACCGAGTATCTGCGTGTCCGCTCGCGCCAGGCTGCCGAACAGGTTGGCCAGATAGTCGACAAGGGTAAGGAACAGATGAATCAATACATCGGACGCGGGCGCGAGGTGGTTGATCGCGGCCGGGCGCAGTGGGAAGATTTCGTCGAGCGCGGCAAGAACCTGGTGAATGATCAGACTACCCGCGTGGGCGCGGCCGTCGACGCCGGACGCGAAGCTTATCAGAGTGCCAAGCCATCAGAACCCACTGCATAGTTCTGGAATGAGCCTGGCTGCTCTCCAGTCCAGGCTCAGTCTCCGGCGTTGAAGAAACGGGCCGGCCGCAGGTCCACGTACCGGCTCTGTTACCGGCGTTCTCTTGATTTCGCGGAGGCGCTGCACGGGGCTTCAGTTACTCTGATTTCGCTCTAAGATCGCGTCGGTGCCAAGATGAACAATGAAATCCTCCTCGTAATTTTCGTTGCCCTCACCGGGTTCGCCCTGCTGGTGCAGGCGATCGTAATGCTGGTTGCCCTCATCGTCATTCGCAAGAGGATCGTTTCGATCCAGTCGGATTTCGAGGAGATACGGACCTCTGTGATGCCTATCCTGACGAAATCCAGGGAGACGATCGACAGCGTCGCCCCGAAGATCGAGTCGATCGCCTCGGACGTAGCAGATCTTGCGAAGCGGTTCCGGGAGCAAGGGGCCGAGTTCCAGGCCACCTCGGCCGAGCTCATGGAACGCATCCAAAAACAAACGGTACGCGTGGACAACATGTTCACCGGCTTGATTGACGGATTGGAACACGCGAGCAACGTGGTCGCGGATTCCGTAACAAGGCCCGTACGGCAAGTCAACGCCATGCTCGCCGCGGCGAAGGCATTTCTCAGCGTCTTGACCAGCGACAGGCGGCCAGGTCAGCAGGCTAAGGTCGTTGCAGACCATGACATGTTTGTGTAAGCGGTGCGACCGATGCAGATCGAGAAACCTTCAGAGAGAGTCCAGATTCCGTCGATGCACGGAACCTGACGCTCCGCGTCCGTTCTCAAATGACCATACAATGAGTGCATGACCAGAGATATGGATCTGTTCCGAGCTATTCTGCTGGCGGTGGAGGAGCAACCTACCGGAGAATTGTGGGCGGCAAAGCCGCTTCTGGGACATCCACTTCAAGATGTGGTCGCCCATGTTCGACTGATTCAAGAGGGGGGTCTTATCGACGCACGGTTTGTAGGTCCGGCCAGCAACGAGGCTGCGATCGTGCTGCGAATCACGAATGACGGCTACGATTTCATCGAAGCAGCAATGCAACCGAAGTTGTGGGGAAAGGCCAAGCAGCTTGTTAGAGCGTCTGGCGCTCCTCTGACTGTTCCTGCTCTGAAACGAGCATTTGACATCTTAATCTCGCAGATGTTGAAGTGAGTCTTACTCGCGACCAATCGTGTTGTCGCCCTAAATGTAAGTTACTCTTTGCAAGCCAGATCGCGTTTTGGTTGTTTTCTCACAAGGTTGTGGGCAAAAAAGACAGGCCGGAGTCTTTCGAACTCCGGCCTTTGCATTGATGTCCTGCAACAGCTAGTGCAGAGTGATCTGCAGCACCTGGATCGAGTACGCCGGCAGCGTCAATGAGAAATCACTGCTGACTTTCTGCACGGAGTCCACCGGCACGAGCCGCTCGGGGTCGTCGATGCTGTTCGTGGTCTGCGTATTGGGCGCGCTCAGGCGACTCAGTTTTGCATTCGAATCGGGATGCACGCCCGGCAGTGCGATCTGTATCGGTTGCGCATCGGATGACCCGTTCACCAGCTTCAGGTAAAGCTGCTTCTTCGCCGTGTTCACAGTGGCGGAGTAAAACAGCTTCGCCCCCGCATTCTCAATCCGCGAAGCGACAGTATGGTCGCCGAGGTACGACGCGAACATCACCTGCGCGTAGTAGGCGGGCGAGCCGTAGCTTGAGAGTGCGTTATAGCCGATGAGGTCTGTCTCCCATTGCATTCCGCCCGGGTTCACGTTGACCAGCAGCGGCGCGTACGCGGCCATCACGATGAGGTCGCTGTTGCGCTCCAGGCCTGTCATCCACGCGGCATCGCCAAGCGCCGCACCCATATCGGGCGTGGGCGTTCCTTCGCGTGTGGCCCATTCGCCGACAAAGATCTTCGGCCCGTTGCGATCGGCCTTGTCGTAATGCGTGGCGTCGGCGAAGTTCTGTGTGGCGCGCACGTAGTAGTGGTCGTCCTGCACGTCCGGCTTCATGTTCTTCAGCGGCATGGTGGCGATCAGTTGCAGCTCGGGATACTTCGCCTTGATGGCCTTGTAGAACTGTGCGTAGCGTCCCTCGTAGCTGCCGGACTTGTCGAACATATCCTCGTTGCCGATTTCGACATAGGTTAGCTTGAACGGAGCGGGGTGGCCGTCTTTCACACGTTCGGCGCCCCACTTCGTATCCGGTCCGCCGGTCACATATTCGAGTTCATCAAGCGCGTCTTGCACATAAGGCTCGAGGTCAGGCCCGGGGTTCACATGTTCCTGCTCCAACGAGTAGCCGGCATACACCGCCAGCACTGGCTGCATGTGCAGGTCCTCGCACCAGCCGAGGAACTCCAGCAGCCCCATGCCGTCGGATGATTGATAGTTCCATGGGCTGCGATGCGTCGGCCGGTCGACAAGCGGCCCGACAGTCTTTTTCCAGTCAAAGCGCTCCTTGATGTGGTCGCCTTCGAGGTAGTTGCCGCCGGGCAAACGAAGGAACGCCGGATGCATCGCGGCAAGCTTCTCCATCAGGTCGATACGGTTCCCGTTGGCGCGATCGTGGTAGGTGGGCGGAAACAGCGACACCAGTTGCAGCCAGAGCGTGCCTGCATGGCCTGCGGTGATGACGAGATGGTTCGAGGCCGATGCCGCCACCGGACCGCCGGTTCTCAACGTGAACTGGTACTGCTTCCACGTGGAGGTGATTGCGGGAACCGTTGCGGTGGCGACGGCCTTGCCCGTGTTGTCATTCACCAGGCTGACCGTCACGGCGCCCAGCTCGCTTGCGTCGGTCTTCGCGTAGAAAGAACCCTTGTACGCAGTGTCCTGGCGAAGCGACATACCCCACCAGCCGGTGTTCAGAACGCCTGCCTGATTCTGCGGATCGGCTTGCCCGATCTCGATCTTGAGGCTTGACGGCAGAGCGCTACTGGGGCCGGTGGTGCGATCCACCTCCATCTTTGCGCGCGCATTCCCGCCCTCCACCAGGTACCAATAGAGGATTCCGCTCCAGTCACCGCGGAAGGTCCGGTTCCGCACCATCTCGGCGTAAAGTCCGCCGTCGTAGGAGTAGTTGATCTCTTCGGTCATCAGGCCGTAGAGCGTCGGGCTAACGCTCGAAACCGGCTGGTCTGGGTGAATCGTGAGCTTGGCCGGTGTGTTCTGACCAGAGGCAACAAGCGAGGCAGCAACGAGAACAGCGGCGGCAAGCATCCGCGCAAACGTTTTCTCAGACATCTTCAGTTCTCCGCAAAAAGAATGCCGGGACAGTATAACGCGCCGAATTCGCTCGGGCTTCCTCGAAAGGCGCATCGCGGGTGTTCAGATGATCCAGCCGCCGCCGACGACCTCATCGCCTTCGTAAAACACGGCAGACTGCCCCGGCGTGACGGCTCGCTGTGGCTCATCGAACGCGGCGACGACCTCCTCGGCCCCGGAAGGCTCCAGCGTGGCCCAGGCGGGCTCGTGTCGATGGCGGATCTTGATCCTCACGCGCATCGGAGCCTTGAGCTCGGGGATGCTGATCCAGTTCGGCCGGTTCGCGCGCAGAGTACTGGTTGCGAGCTCGGCATCGGCGCCGACGGTGACGCGGTGGCTCGCCGGATCGATATTCAGCACATAGAGGGGCGAGGGCGACGCAACCTTCAGTCCCTTGCGCTGCCCCACGGTGAAGTTGAAGATGCCCTCGTGATGTCCGATCACCTCGCCTGATGAAGCAACAAGCTCGCCCGCGGTCTCCGGCATCGCTTCGCCCTGCTCCTCTAGATACGCCGTGAGGAAGCGCTTGTAGTCGCCGCCGGGAATGAAGCAGATTTCCTGCGAATCGGGCTTCTGGGCCAGGGCCAGACCATGCTGCCGCGCCACCTCGCGCACCTCCGGCTTGGTCATCTGGCCCAGCGGGAAGAGCGTGTGCGCAAGCTGCGCCTGCGTGAGGCCGAAAAGGAAGTAGGTCTGGTCCTTGGCGAGATCGGCGGGCCGCTTCAGGATCCAGCGCTCGCGTGCAGCGTCGTACTCATTGATCGCGTAGTGTCCGGTCGCAATCGAGTCCGCGCCAATGGAGCGCGCCGTCTTCAGCAACTGGTCGAACTTCAGGTGGTTGTTGCAAAGCGAGCAGGGAATCGGCGTCCGCCCGGCGAGGTACTCGCTGACAAAGGGTCGCACTACATCCTGCTCGAAGCGGACTTGCTGGTTGACCACGTAGTAGGGGATGCCAAGGTGCTCGGCCACGCGGCGCGCGTCGTACACATCATCGAGAGAGCAGCAGCGGCCCGCCTTCGGAGCATCCGGAATTCCATGCTTGCCCGCCAGCCGCGTCTGGTCCCAAAGCTGCAGCGTCAGCCCCACCACGCTCGCGCCGCCCGCCTCGTGGGCAAGGATCGCCGCCACGGTCGAAGAATCGACTCCTCCCGACATGGCGACTGCGATGGTGTGCTGCTCAGGCAATTTCAACTCGATGGGGATCTTGTTTTCGCACCCATTTTCAGCTGCGCAAAGGGCGAGGGCACTCAGGTGCAATCGGGGCGCCCTGTAACTAGGATAGGGCAGTTATGCTTTCGGGTCGAATTCAGCCCCGTGTGTCCGCAGCCACGGGCGACAGTGCCCGGAGTTGCTGAACCGCTTCCGGCACAACCTGGAGCACGCGGTCGATCTGGGCTTCGGTCACCGTCTTCAACAAGCTGAAGCGGAGGCTGGCGCGGGCACGGGCCTTATCGAGTCCCATCGCCATCAGCACATGGCTTGGCTCAGTCGCGCCGGAGTGGCACGCTGATCCGCCAGATACCGCTATCCCCTTCATATCCAACGCAATAACAAGCGCCTCGCCCTCGAGATTGTCGAACCAGATGTTTGTGGTGTTTGCCGCCCTCGGAGCAGGCTTGCCGTCCGGCAGGGCGCCATTCAGCCCGGTGCCGGGCAGGGCCAGAATCCCGGCCTCAAGCTTGTTGCGCAGCGCGGCCAGTCGCGTCACGGTGCCGTCTTCCACACTGTGCATGGCGAGTTCGGCGGCCTTGGCCAGACCCACAATCCCCGGAATGTTTTCGGTTCCGGCGCGGCGGCGGCGCTCGTGGCTTCCGCCAACGATCAACGATTCCACCGGCGTCCCGCGACGTACAAACATCGCGCCTACGCCCTTGGAAGCATGCATCTTATGGCCGCTGATCGAGAGCAGGTGGCACCCGAACTTGCGCACGTCGAATTTGACTTTTCCAGCGCCCTGGACGGCGTCAATGTGGAAGAAAACGCCCGTATCCGCTGCAATTTTGCCGATTTCGGCCACCGGTTGCAGCACTCCGGTCTCGTTATTGGCCAGCATTACGCTGATCAGCCGCGTTTCCGGCCTGATAGCGCGCAGAATATCGGTCGGATCGATCAATCCGCTGGGCTGCGGAGCAACGTAGGTCGTCTGGACGCCGATGTTTTCCAACTTCTTTGCGGCCTGCAGGATAGCCGAGTGCTCGATCGATGTCGTGATCAGGTGGTCGCCCGGATGCAGCAGTCCGAAGAGCGCTGTGTTGTCGCCCTCCGTGCCGCCGGAGTTGAAAACGACCTCGGCATCGTGGCAATTGAAGAACTCCGCCAGGGTCTCGCGCGCCCGGTCCAGCGCAGTACGTGCCTGCTGGCCATGAAGATGGATCGAAGAGGCGTTGCCGAAGTGTTCGGTCCAGTAAGGACGCATCGTATCGACCACCTCCGGCAAGAGGGGAGTGGTCGCGTTGGCATCCATGTAAATCCGGGTGCCTGATGCGCTTCCTGTAGTCATGAGCGGGGGAAGTCTCCTTTTGCGAGGGTATCACAGGACAAGTCACGTCGCGAGACGGCCGGGCCGGTGAAAACCCGCCTCCGCGATCGCACCATCTCGTGGCCCGGATGCCGTAATCTGGCCCCATGCCTCGCCGCTCCCGCGCTGAAAACATCCCCGACATGCGTCATCAGCTCCTGAGGTGGTACCACCGCAGCAAGCGCGACCTGCCCTGGCGCCAGACGCAGGATCCGTACGCCATCTGGGTCTCCGAAACCATGCTGCAGCAGACCCGCGTAGCCGTGGTCATCGAGCGCTACAAGGCATTCCTTGCGCGATTTCCAACCGTGCACGCGCTGGCCCAGGCGCATGAGCAGGATGTACTGGCACTCTGGAGTGGCCTTGGCTACTATCGCCGCGCACGCATGCTGCACAAAGCCGCGCAGACCATCGCAACCGAACGCGCCGGCATAATTCCCGCAACCGCCCTCGAACTCCGCAAGCTGCCCGGCATCGGCTCCTACACCGCAGCCGCCATCGCCAGCATCGCCCATGGAGAACCTGTGGCAGTGGTCGACGGCAACGTCGAGCGCGTGCTGAGCCGAATCCGCGGCTGGGAGTCGCACGATGCAGCCGGTGAGGCGGCCGTGCGGCGCAAGGTCGAGGAGTTTGCGGCGAGCCTGGTCGACCCCGCGCATCCCGGCGATTTCAACCAGGCGATCATGGAACTCGGCGCCACCGTCTGCACCCCGCGCAACCCGCAGTGCCTTGTGTGTCCATGGGCAGGCGAGTGTCGCACGCTCGGCGAGCATAAGACGCCAAAGCGCGCCCCCATGACGACCCGCGAAATGGCGTGCGCCCTTGCCGTCCGCAACACCAGGACCGGTGCCCGTGTGCTGCTCGAACAGCGCGCCGCCACCAGCTCGGTCATGTCGGGCCTGTGGGAGTTGCCCGCATGCAATGAGAAGGACGTAGCCGATATCCATCCCGCGATCACCGTGCGCCACGCCATCATGCAGGTCAACTACGTCGTGCGCGTGTACGCGCTCTCTCCACGGCAGATCCCGGCCAAAGCAAACAACGATGCTCTCCGCCGCTGGGTACCACTCGACGAAGCCGATTCAATGGCCCTCACCGGTCTCGCCCGCAAAGTCCTTGCCAAGTCCGGTCTGCTGGGGCAGTCGCATCGCGATTCCTCGGCGTCGTTTGCGGTACCGCGCACCGCAGCAGTACTCTGAGACTTCGCGCAGGCGTCAATTCGCATGCGCCGCCACGAATCAGCATTCAGATCCGGAGATTCAATGAACAGCAGGATACTTCTCTGCCTTTTGACGGCAAGCCTTTCTCTCCCTCTCGTTGCAATCGCCAAGCAGTCCTCAACGGATACGGTTCCGGTTGTCGCCGGCCTGTCGCCCGCGGCGCGCGCCGCCGCCGCATCAATCGATCCCGAAAAGATCCGCGCGCATGTACGCTTTCTTTCGCTCGATCTCCTCGAAGGTCGCGGTCCCGGCACTCGCGGCGACAAACTCGCCGCCGAATACATCGCCACACAGTATGCGCTCGACGGCCTCGAGCCCGCCGGTGATAACGGCAGCTACTTCCAGCAGGTGCCGCTGTTTGCTGTGCACACCATCGAAGACAAAACAAAGTTCGCGCTGGTACCAGCAAGCGGCCAGTCCATCAATCTGAACTACGGCAGCGAAATCGTGTCGAAGGACCAGACCGGCCAGTCAATCGCCGACATCGATGCGCCCATCGTCTTCGTCGGGTACGGAATCCACGCGCCCGAAGACAACTGGGACGACTATGCGGGTGTTGATGTGAAGGGCAAAATCGCGCTGATTATCGTCAATGAGCCGCCATCCGATGAGGAGAAGTTCTTCAAGGGCAAGGCCATGACCTACTACGGCCGCTGGACCTACAAGTACGAAGAGGCCTCTCGGCGCGGCGCACTGGGCGTGCTCATCATCCATCGCACCGATCTGGCGAGTTATGGCTGGCAGGTAGTGCAGAACTCGCAGGCCATCGAGAAGAGCTATCTCGTCGGCGACCCCACAGACACACTTCGCGCAGCCGCATGGATCCAGCACGATGTGGCACAGCGGCTCTTCACGCTCGCACGTCTCGGCGATCTCGATAAGGCCATCGTCCGCGCCGGCCAGCGTGGCTTTCATGCGCAGGAGCTGAATGTCCGCCTCAAGGCTCATGTTGAAAGTCGCGTGCGCAAATACGTCTCGACCAACGTGGTGGGCCGCGTCGCCGGTTCCTCAGCTGGCCCCGAAAACGCAGTGCTCTACACCGCGCACTACGATCATCTCGGCATCGATCCCGACGCCAAGGGTGACGGAATCTACAACGGCGCCGCCGACAACGGCACCGGCTGCGGCATCCTGCTCGAACTGGCGCGTGCTTATGCGCAATCCGCCGAGCGTCCGCCGCATGCCATGTACTTTGCCGCGGTCACCGCAGAGGAGCAGGGTCTGCTGGGTTCGCAGTATCTTGGCGAGCATCCGCCGGTCCCGGCCCGCGACATCACCCTCGATCTCAACTACGACATGCTTCTGCCCATCGGCGTGCCGCTCTCTGCGAGCCTTGGCGGAGCAGAGCGCATCGACTTCTGGCTCGCGATTGAAACCGTGGCCAGGGATTTTGACCTGAAGCTCCTCCCGGATCCCGATCCATCCGCAGGTCACTACTACCGCTCCGATCATTTCTCGCTCGCCCGCGCCGGCGTCCCTGCATTCTCCATCGACCAGGGCCTGCTCTTTGAAGGACACGACGAAGCCTGGGGTCGTGCGCAGTCCGACGACTACGTCGCGCACCACTATCACCAGCCCTCCGACGAGTACCGCGCTGATTGGGATTTCCGCGGCAACGCCAAAATGGCGCGCTTCGGTTTTGTCCTCGGCTGGCTGGCCAGCGAGCAGGCGAAGCCCATCCAGTGGCAGCCCGGCGATGAATTCGAAGCGCCGCGCAAGGCAAGCGAAAAAGGAAGGGAGTAGGGAGTAAAAGACACGGGACATATGGACCAGGGACATAGGGAATAGCCGAGCCGACCACCCACCGGGGGTGTGCTCAACACAGTGTTGGGGTTCAGACAAATCCGCTTGGTCGTCCGCGGGTGATTCACGAGGCTGTGCCAAACGCTACGACACCCTGATTCCATTGTCCCTGCGTCCCCCAGTCCCTATGTCCCTTGGTCTCCGTTTGTTACTCCCTGCTTCTCCGCTCTCAGGCCATTTCACACGCCTTCACGGCAGGACGTAGCGAAGATTCGCATAGCTCTCGAAGACGTGAGCATTTTTGGGGGCTTTCGGGGCAACGAACCACGGCGAACGCGTGATGTATGAGCTTTGCGTAATCACTTGTACAGCCCCGAACCCTGATCGTTTCCACAACGTGGTCTGCGTGGCAAAGGTGCCCTCCTGTAACGCGCGATTGTTACTGCTTGCGCTGCCCGGAAAACCGTATCCAACAAAAGCCTTTGTGCTTGGATCGATGGAGTAGACGCGGGCAAAGTAGGCGCCGCTGTAGGTCAAGGAGAGCAACGTTGACCTGCTCGCCTGCCACTCCGCAGCAGCAATGCCTGAGCCGGAATGAACCAGTTGCACGCTGAACGGCGAAGTTAATGCACCCTGCTGCGCGACCACGAAGGCCGGTCCGAGTCCCCCGATGTAGCGGCCTCCTCCATCGCTCCAGAAACCGGTGAGAATCAGGTGAAGATTGTTCACAACCTCCAGATTCCCGGACACGGAGATTCCCGCGCTTTCGCGGATGTCCCTTGCCTGGGAGGACTTTGTGATGGACGCCGGCGTGAGGATTGAAACTGGCGTAAGCAGGCCGGCAACCTCAGTGTGGAATGTGCGTTCATGAATCAATCGATCTGCTGAAAACTTCGCAATCAGGTCCGGATGCAGGGTCGGCGTCGATGTTGCTCCGCCGGCCCCCGTGCTCGATCCCAGGTCAGTTTGGCTGGTGCTGAACAACGCTGGAAATGTGGCTGCGTTGCCGCTGTACTGCTCAGGATTTTCTGCCGAGAATCCCAGAGCGAGATTGTCTGAGAAGTGATACACGGCGCGCAGTTGGGCCTGGCGTGCGTAGGTCAGGCCGACCTGGTAGTTCGTGTCCAGGTGCATGGTGTTGTAGATATCGGAGAGAAACGGGGAAACTCCCACGCGATTTGGCGTGAGCAGCGACCAGCTCTGACCTCCCAGCAACTCCCACCGGCCTCGCGAGACATCCGTGAAGTACACCCGCAAACGTAGAGAAGCGGAATTGGTGCTCACGTAGGCATTCGAAGGGAGATAGCCGTTAAAGTCGGCTTCTGCGTAGCCAAAGACGCGAGTGGATCCGAAATCCTCATCCGCACGTACCGATATGCGCGAGCTCTGGGCTGTGAGGCGGCTCTCTGACAGTCCCCCCTGCACGGTGTTGTTTAAGGGGATCGAAGCGAACGAGGTGCCCAAGCCGCTGCCCACGTCGGTTGACCGAAAATAGCCGGTGAGATCGACCCAGCCGCCGGGAGCAAGCCTTCCATGGCCGAAGCGAATGGAGAGCGGCTGGTCATTGTCCACATTCTCCCGAATCGCCTCTGCCTTGTTCGGCGCAGCGGCTCCAGACTGCTTGGCAGACGCCGCCAAGACGAGCGGCTCGGAACTGAGACGCGCTGAGGACGCCGCCGACGTGAGCACTGCAACGTCAGAAGCAGCAGTCTGCTCTTGTTGCGTGACCGAAGCAGGATGTCGCGCACCGGTTGCGATCCTTTGCTCCAGTTCGTCGATCCTGATTTGCTGAACTCTGAGTTGCTCTGCCTGCTGCTCAAGCCGGTGTGCTTGCGCTTGAACGAGGATCCGTACCTCATTCAAATCCGCTTTCAGCTCATCGGCGGCCGCCGGCAACGCCGCCTTGAATTCGCTCGCGGCTGGGGCAGGAGTAGCGGCTGAAGTATGCACCTGCGCGCCGGAATACTGCGCCAACGACGCCAGGATCACAAATGTCACGGCATGCTTTATCGCCATGGTATTGTCCTCAGATTTTGAATCTGTTGATGCGAGTGCGGGTGGCGGTTTCTCGGCCTTGGATGAGTGGCGGAGATCAATGTCAAACGGAGGGATAGGACTAATCCCGATTCCCTGTCCCTGTCATTCAGTAGTAGTCGGCGCAGCTCAGGTAGTAGCCGCAGTGCGTGCACACCAGTTTGCACTTGTGCCCGGTTAGTCTGTGGGAACAAGTCGGGCATATCTGGCAATGATGATCGATGGGCCCTTCATCGGAGGTGCCCGCCGGGCAAGCCGCACCACTTTGTGAGAAATTGGCTGCAATTTCATCGTCGAAAACATGGGGCCTGTTGGGAAGCATGGGTCAGAGATTAGCATGAAGGTAAGGGACGTAGCCACATCGCATCGCGGCAAGCACCCGAAGTATCAAATGTTTAACTCCGTCGCCGGTTTCTGAGGCGGCACATCCCTGAACAGAGATCGAACGATCCGAAAATTCCCCAAAGGAGAGTATCTATGGCAAGTAAGGCAAGTGCGGTTTGGACAGGTTCGCTGAAGGAAGGAAAAGGCACCATCTCCACTGCTACCGGCGTGCTCAACAACGCGAGCTACTCGTTTGCAACCCGCTTTGAAGGCGCCGCGAGCGGCACCACTCCTGAAGAGTTGATTGCGGCAGCACACGCAAGCTGCTTCTCGATGGCGCTCGGCGCGCAACTGGGCGGCGCGGGCCTGACCCCCTCAAAGATCGAGACCCATGCGGCTGTGACCCTCGCGAAGGTCGATGGCGGATTCGCCGTAACCAGAATCGCGCTCACAACCACGGCCAGTGTTCCCGGCGCCTCCAAGGAAGTCTTCGAAAAGGCCGCAGCGGATGCCAAGGCCGGTTGCCCCATCTCCAAGCTCTTCGCCAACAACACCGAAATCACCCTCGACGCCAAGCTGGTCTAATCGGCTTTTTGCCAGGATCTGCGTACAGCAGGAATCACCCATCCCATCCGAGTCGCTTAGCCCTTCACACGCTTGCGGCCGGATGGGATTCCGTTCTCCCGCTTTGGGTCAGGCATTACCGCGGTATTGCTATCTCCTGTTCCTGCCCCGGTTTATGCTTGACAGTTGTCTCTGCAGGCGCGACAGTCTTAGGCGCAATCACAGAGCAAATTGATTTGCTGTGAACTGCGGCGCAACTGCGCTTGTGGGAGATTTTCATGATCGATCTTCACTTGAACCACCTCGCGATCCTGGTCTCGGCGGTTATCCTCTGGGTCCTGGGCGCAATCTGGTATTCGCCGCCACTATTTGCCAAGCCCTGGATGGAACTGGCTGGCGTCAAGCGGGAGCCCGGCAAAAAGGACGGGATGTTGCTCGGCATGACAGCGTCGTTCATAGGCGACGTGGTGCTGTCGTTCATCCTGGCGCACATCATCGTTTGGTCAAACGCAGTCAGCTTCAAGCATGGATGCGTGATCGGCGTCCTCGTGTGGATCGGCTTCATTGCAGCACCGAACCTGCCGCAGGGCCTGTATGAGAAGAAGCCCTTCAAGCTGTTCGCAATTCACGGCGGCTACTGGTTTGTTGGCCTGTTTATCGTGGGCGGGTTGCTGGCAAGCTGGCGATAGCGCTGCGCACTCCTGATTCCGGGGTCTCGCCCGGCCGCACAGGCGAGCCCCGCAAGACTCCCGGCCGCTACAGCGGTTCCGCAGTTACTACGCCCCGAAGCCAATTCTGCTGAGCGGCTTTTTCGCCAGGGAAAAGCCACCTTGAACTGGGGCCAAAAACGACCACGCCGACTGCGGAACCGCTTTAAAATCGATGCATGAGCAAGACGGTCATTTCCACACCTTCCGCTCCCAACGCGGTCGGCCCCTATTCGCAGGCCATTAGCAGCGGCAACTTCATTTTCACAGCCGGCCAGATTGCGCTTGATCCCACAACGCAACAGATGATCTCGGGCGGCATCACCGAGCAGACCCGGCGTGTGCTTGAAAACCAGAAGGCAATTCTCGAAGCTGCCGGCAGCAGCCTCGCGCGTGTCGTCAAAACGACAGTGTTCCTGAAAGACTTCAACGACTTCGCAGCGATGAATGCGGCCTACGCCGAGTATCTTGCGCCACCAGGCGCCGGCGCGCCCGCCCGCAGCACGATCGAGGTTTCCCGTCTTCCCAAGGATGCTCTCGTCGAGATTGAATTGATCGCGGAAGTCGACGGCTGAAGCGTCCAACTCCGCATCGCACCAGTCGAAAATGCTCTTCCCTGGAGGTTTCATGAGCGCAGTTCCCAACGATTCTGACAAGTCTGCAATAGTCACGCACACCGATGCCGAGTGGCGCGAAATGCTCACGTCGCAGCAGTATCACGTCCTGCGCGAAAAAGGCACGGAGCGCCCGTTTACCGGCGCCCTCACTGAGAATCACGAGACCGGCAACTACCACTGCGCCGGCTGCGGAGCCCTGCTGTTCCTCTCCGGTGCAAAATTCAACTCCGGCTGCGGATGGCCGAGCTTCGTCATTCCCGCCGACTCGAAAGCCGTCGAGGAGCTCGACGACTCTTCCTTCGGCATGCGCCGCATCGAGGTCACCTGCGCCCGTTGCGGCGGCCACCTCGGCCACGTCTTCCCCGACGGCCCCCGTCCCACCGGCCTCCGCTACTGCATCAATTCCGCCTCATTAAGCTTTGTCCGCGAAGTCGACGCGAAATAGAAGCGGATTTGAAAATAGAGTGTTCATTCCTCACACGCGAGCGTGATAGGAGTCACGTTTTGTGATTACAAAGATGCGTACTATCGAACAACCCCGCCGGAATTGGCGGTTGACGACAGGTATGTATAGCCGAACGCAGAACGAGAACGGGACCTTCAACACACGCTGCCTCTACTGCCTGCTGACGGTTGCCACGTCAGTGGAGACGGAAGAGGAGCTGGAGCGGCTTGAGCTGCACCACATGTGCCCGGAGAGGGCCCTGGCGGAAATGGTCGCCGGGAGAGCCGCGATCGAGACACACGCGCACCGGAATTGAGCGGCCGTCACTGGTTCGTAGGCGGTTGGGCGGCTGGCAGCTTGGGCTGCGCGCCTGACATCTTCTTGTAGAGCTCCTGGTCGGCCGACTTGGTGATGGAACTCGCCTTGTCGAGTTCGGCCTTAGCTTCTTCCTTCTTGCCCAGGGCGCGGTAGAGGCGACCAAGGCGCCAATGCACGTTGACATCGTTGGGGATCAACTTCTCCGCGGCAAGAAACTCGCGCAGTGCATCTTCGTTGCGTCCGTCGTTGGCGGCAAGGATGCCGAGGTCGAGATGCGCGAGGCCGAGCGAGGGATCCAGCTTAGCGGTCTTTTCGAGCAGAGGCGCAGCGTCGGCGTACTGGTTCATCTGGATATAGGCGTCGGCGATGTAGAGCATGGACTGCGCGTGGCTGGGGTCGTTGGCGAGCTCGGCCTGGAATTCCTTGATCGCATCGGGATACTGCTTCTGGGACCAGAGCAGGTAGCCGAGGCCGAAGTGCACTTCGGGCTCGTTGGGCTTGGCCTTCACCGCCTTGCGGAACATGTCGACGGCGCCGGAGCCGTCGTTCAACTCGTCGAGGGCTTCGCCGGCGAGCATGTCGGCCTCGGCGGAGTCGGGATCGAGGGTGAGGATCTCTTTGTAGACGTCGAGGACCTTGCTGTACTGCTTTGACCAGAGCAGGCTGTGAGCAAGGGCGAGGCGGATCGGCAGGTTCTGCGAATCGGCGTCGGCTGCAGTCCTGAGATAAGGTGCGGCCTGGGCAAACTGGTAAAGTCCGTAATGCGCCATGCCGAGCAGGATGGTGTAGCGCATGGCCTCGGGCGAATGGGGCGGCGCGTTTTTAAGCAGGTTGGTGAACTCGGGTATCGCGCCTTTCAGGTCGCCGGCCTTGAAGAGCGCCAAACCGAGGTTAAGACGAAGGCCGGGCATGTTGGGCTTGAGCGCGAGGGCCTTGCGGTAGAGCGGAACAGCTTCGTTGTAGTGTTCCTGGCGGGCCTCGAGCAGGCCGAGATGCGCGTACGGCTCCGCGTCAGTGGGATGCGCCTTGAGGAAGGCGCGCCAGGCTTCTTCGGATTCTGCGATTTTGCCTTGCTGCTCGAGGGCGAGCGCGGACTGGCGAAGGTCGCCGGTTGCGCTGGATTGCGCGAATAGACTCGCGGCAGAGAGGAAGAAAGCCAATGCCAGTTTTGTCTGCAAGACCCGTTTCACCCGCTACCCTTCTCTTATGCATTGACTCGATGCGCGCGATCAAGTCTATTCGACTCCCCAGGGATCATTTTCGCGCGCGGACGGGATTGAGACAAATTCGGGCGCGGAAGAATTGCATCGTGTCGATGAGAACCTGTGTCTCAGAATCGAGACCCGGGGACACCCGGCGGCTATGGGGGTACCCTCGCCGTGCGAAACAAAATGCGGGGCGGCACTATTCCGTGCCGCCCCTCATGTTGCAGTGTGTCAGTCCGTCGATTACGGATAAATTCCCCGAAGGTGGATGGCTTCGGCTACGCGTCCGATGCCCACCATGTTCGCCGCGATCCGCATCGGAACTACGCGATCAAGATGGGTTTTGAGCACGTCGCGGAATGCGGTCTTCATTACCTTCTCCAGGCGGTTGTACACATCCTGCGCCTCCCAGAAGAGGTGCTGCTCGTCCTGCACCCACTCGAAGTAGGAGACGGTCACACCACCGGCATTGCAGAGAATGTCGGGGATGATGAACGCGCCCTTGCTTTCGAGGATGCGGTCGGCCGCAGGCGTGAGCGGCCCGTTCGCCGCTTCGGCAATGATGCGTGCGCCAACGGTGCTGGCATTGTCGCCGGTGATCGCATTCTCAAGCGCTGCCGGAACCAGGATGTCGCATTTGAGTGCGAGCAGCGCGGCAGCATCGATCGGCTCGCTTCCCGGGAACCCGTTCACCTTGCCGGTGATGGCCTTCATGTGGATCAGTTCCGGAATGTCGAGTCCGTCGCGGTTGTAGACGCAGCCAGCGGAGTCGCTGACAGCAAGCACCTTGGCGCCGGCTTCATGCAGCAGTTGCGCCGCAATGGACCCCGCATTGCCGAAGCCCTGCACGGCCACCGTTGCGCCCTTCAGCGGCATGCCGAGATGCTCGCATGCACATTGAATGGTGTAGAACACGCCGCGTCCCGTGGCTTCGTTGCGGCCCAGCGATCCGCCGAGGCTGATCGGCTTGCCGGTCACCACGCCCGGAATCGTGTATCCCTTGGTCATGCTGTAGGTGTCCATGATCCAGGCCATTGTCTGCGGATTGGTGTAGACATCGGGCGCGGGAATGTCCTGCTCCGGCCCGATGAGCGGCAGAATTGCACTGGTGTACCGGCGGGTGAGCCGCTCGAGTTCGCCCTGCGACATGTGTTTCGGATCGCAGGTCACTCCGCCTTTGCCGCCGCCGAACGGAATGTTCACGACAGCACACTTCCAGGTCATCCACGTGGCCAACGCCTTCACCTCATCCAGCGTGACCTGCGGATGGAAGCGAATGCCGCCTTTCGCAGGACCGCGCGCCGTCGAGTGCTGCACACGATACGCTTCAAAGCGTCGGATACGTCCGTCGTCCATGCGAACAGGGACAGTTACGGTGAGCACGCGCTCGGGATACTTGATCATCTCCCGCGTATCGTTATCAAGGCCCAGGGCGTTCGCTGCGGAGTCGAAGTTTTCCAGCGCCACGTCGTAGGCGTTTTCTGCGAGTTTTGTTGCGAGCATCGTTGTTCCTCCCTTGGCCGCACCGTTTACCCGCGCGGTTTCGTGCAGGAGAGCTCGCTCCATCTACATGGTTCCAGCCGTGGAGACCAGTTCCTGCTCGTGCTTCATCCGTGATTGGTAAACCGGGGTAAGCCAGTTCCAGTAAGCCTGCAGGTGTCCGCGGGTCGCATCGAAATACAGCTCCTGTATCGCGTGCGTTACCGCTCCGATTGCTTCGTCCTTCACCGAACGATGGTCGACCCGCACGATAGGTGCCACGCCGACAGCTGTGCCGGTGAAGAAGAGTTCGTCACATACGTAGAGTTCGCTGCGGTCGATCGGCCTTTCGATGACGCGCAGCCCCAATTCGCGAAATGCCAGTTCCATCACGCAGTTGCGCGTGATTCCTTCCAACGCGTTTTCCGTAATCGATGGCGTGATCAGCTTGCCGTCGCGCACCATGAAGAGGTTGCAGGTTGCGCCTTCAGCGACGTGTCCGCTCTCGTTCAGGAAGATCGCTTCGTCGAAGCCCGCCTGGCGTGCATCGTCGCTGGCCAATGCGCTGTTCACATAGGCGCCGCAGATCTTGGCGCGTGCCGGAATCGCATTGTCCTCGATCCGACGCCAGGAGCTTACGCCCGCATGCAACCCTTTGTCGCTGTGCAAATATTCACCAAAGGGCAGGGCAATAATGGCGAAGGCGTCCTGGTCATCGGTGCTGACGCCGACGCGCTCAGCGGACTTGAAAGCCAGCGGCCGGACATAGACATTTGTACGCAGCGAGTTGCGCCGCATCAGCTCCACCGTAATGCCGCAGAGTTCCGGCACAGAAGCTGGGACCTGGATGCGCAGGATGCCGCAGTTCTTCTTCCAGCGCTCGTAGTGCTCATGCGCGCGCAGGATGAACATCTCGTCCTCGGTCGGCACCCAGTGTGCGCGAATGCCCTCGAAGACGCCTGTGCCGTAGTGCAGCGCATGGGTCAGAATGTTGACCTGCGCATCGCGCAGCGGCATGTACTTGCCATCAAAGTAAACAATCAGATTCGGATCGGCAGTGCCTTTCATTCTGCAACCCCTTTACGCGATTGCCTGTAAAGCTCGCGCCCTCGCGCAATGGCGCGTTCATCGAGCTGATACCACCGCTCGGATTTGACCAGGCGGCGCAGAGCCGCATCGATGCTGGCCTGCGGCATTCCACCCGAAATTTCAAGCAGTGCGCCAAGCATTACCATGTTGGCCGCGCGCGGATCGCCGAGTTCATCGGCAGCTCGCGTGAAGTTGAGCGCAAGCACGTTTACGTCGTCGCGCCGGCAGTCTTCAGGAAATTCGTCGCCGTTATAGATCACCCAGCCGCCGGACTTTACGCTCAGGTCGAACTTGCGCAGTGATGGCTCGTTCATGGCGACCAGGAAATTCGGCACTGTAACGAGCGGCGAGTCGATCGGCTCGCGCGAAACCCGCACATGACAGTTCGAAGTTCCCGACCGCATCTCGGGACCGTACGAAGGCAGCCACGAGACCTTGAGCCCCGCATCGAGCCCGGCTTCGGCCAACACTTCGCCGAGCAGCAGGACACCCTGCCCGCCGAACCCGGCGACACGCACGTGCAGATCGACGTCATTACGGTCATCCCATGCGATGGGAAGATCGGGCTGATCATCATGCTCGATCCCGAGAATCGCAGGAATGGCGTCTAGACTTGGCGCATGATTTGTCGCCACGCGAGGCTCGCGATCCTTGGTGCGATCGCACACCACGCCCAGGGGGTACGTCTTCTCCATTACGTCGCGAACCCAGCGCTGCGCCTCGACTGCAGACATCTTCCAGATGGTCGGGCAGGGCGAGAGGACTTCGATCAGCGAAAAACCGAGTCCGCGCACCTGGTTCTCAACCGCCCGCTTGATGGCGCGCGCCGCCTGCGCGATCTGTTTGTTGTCTCCAAGGCCGACACGCTCGATGTAGACCGGAGCTTCCAGCGTTGCCAGCAGTTCGCTCACGTGCAGCGGATAGCCTTCGCTGGCAGCATTGCGGCCCAGCGGAGTCGTGGTGCTCTTCTGACCCAACAGTGTTGTCGGCGCAGCCTGGCCGCCTGTCATGCTGTAGATCGCGTTGTTGACGAAGATCACGGTGATGTTCTCGCCGCGATTCGCAGCGTGCAGAATCTCGGCTGAACCGATCGCCGACAGATCGCCATCACCCTGGTAGCTGATTACGATGCTGTGCGGATGGCTGCGCTTCACCGCGGTTCCAACCGCGGGCGCACGGCCGTGCGCAGCCTGCACGTTGCCAACATCGAAATAGGCGTACGCAAACACAGAGCAGCCGACCGGGCTGATCAGAACCGTCTGATTCTGAATCCCAAGCTCGTCGATCGCCTTGGCCAGCATCTTGTGCACGATGCCGTGTCCGCAGCCGGGACAATAGTGCGTCTGGTGCTGCAGTTCCTCCTTGCGCTCGTAGGTCTCGTAGAAGGCTCTCGGCTTGGCATGCACTACTTCGTAATCGCTTTCGATGAAACTAGACATGGGCTACCTGCTCCTTCTCGGCGCAAGTATGCGCACGGTCCAGCACAAACTTCAGGACCTCTTCGTGCGACGGCACGTTGCCGCCGACGCGACTCAAAAACTCGACCGGCCTTGCGCCATTCAGCGCCAGCCTGACATCGTCGAGGAGTTGACCGTTGCTCATCTCCACCACAATGAACGAATCGGCTCGCTTGGCCAGCCGTTGGAAGTCGGCTGTGGGGAACGGATACAGCGTGATGGGCCGCAGCAGGCCGACATTGAGCCCCATGGCGCGAGCCTCCGCCGTCACGGCCTTCAGAATGCGTCCCACAATCCCGTAACCCACCAGCACGATATCGGCGTCATCGGTATGCCAGTTTTCGGCGCGGGTTTCGCGCTGCTCGGCGCGACGGTACTTTGCCTCCAGTGCGTGCACATGCGATTCAAGATCATCGGTGCCCATGTGCAGCGAGGTGATCATGTTGGCGCGCGTCTCGGCAGTTCCGGCGACGGCCCAATCGGGCAGCCGCGGCAGTGTGGCTTTCTCCGCGAACTCCACCGGCTCCATCATCTGGCCCACAAATCCGTCGGCCAGAATCACAACCGGGGTGCGATAGCGATCAGCCAATTCAAATGCCAGTTCAGTCAGGTCCGCCATCTCCTGCACGGAATAAGGGGCGAGCACAATGGTGTGGTAGTTGCCGTTTCCGCCGCCCTTGACCACCTGGTGATAATCGCTTTGCTCTGAAGCGATGTTGCCGAGCCCCGGACCGCCGCGCGTGATGTCGGCGATAACGCAGGGCAGCTCCGCGCCGGCCATATAGCTGATGCCTTCCTGCATCAGGCTGATGCCGGGGCCGCTCGATGCCGTCATGCAGCGCACGCCGGCCGAGGAGGCGCCGTAGAGCATGTTGATGGCGGCCACTTCGCTCTCAGCCTGCAGAAAAACGCCGCCGGTCTGTGGTATGTAGAGTGCGGCGGCTTCTGTGATCTCACTTGCGGGTGTAATCGGATACCCATAAAAAGCGCGACACCCGGCGAGGATCGCGCTCTTTACAATTGCTTCATTGCCCTTCATCAGTTGCTTGCGCATGTCAGGGCCTCCTCTTGTTGCATGGCAGCGCCACGGCGTAGTCGAAGAACCGTGATCGCGCCGGGCTCAGGGCACGCCATAAAGCAGATTCCGCATCCGGTACAGCCTGTGCCTTCGTAGGTCGCGGTGCGATAGCCGTAGTGATTGAGCTGCTCGCTCAGATGAATCACTTTCGGTGGGCAGGCCTCGATGCATAGCCCGCATCCTTTGCATTCGTTCACGTCGACTCGCAGAAAGCCTCGATCCCGCTTGCCGGAATCCATTTTCACTGCGACTGTCATTATTCGCTCCTCATAATCTGCTGCCTCACGCATACGCGGCTGTCTTTGGTTCCAGGTAATGCGCGCGCACTGCAAAATCCTCAAGTTCCTGCTGGAATCGCGGATCGGTAATCGCGATGAGCGCCTCGGCGCGTTCCCGCAGAGTCTTGCCGTGCAGGTATGCGATTCCATGTTCCGTCACCACGTAGTGCACGTCTGCGCGCGACGTCACAACACCGGCCCCCGGCTCCAGAACCGGCACAATACGGGATACCGAGCCGCGACACGCCGTGGACGGCAACGCGATGATCGGCACTCCGCCGCGCGAGCGCGCCGCGCCACGAATGAAATCAATTTGACCGCCAAATCCGCTAAATGGCTTCGTGCCGAAAGAATCCGCGCACACCTGCCCCGTCAGATCCACCTGCAAAGCAGAATTGATCGCGACCATGCGATCGTTCTGTGCGACGACGAACGGGTCGTTAACGTAGGAGATCGACCGGAACTCAAAGCTGGGATTCTCGTTGATGTAGTCGAACAGTCGCTGCGTGCCGAGCACGAACGCTGCAACTGCCTTGCCGCGATGCAGCGACTTGCGCGCCCCGTTGATGATCCCAGCTTCCATCAGGTCGACAACGCCATCGGGACACATCTCAGTGTGGATGCCGAGATCGTGTTTGTCTTCAAGGCAATGCAACACTGCTTCAGAGATCCCGCCGATTCCCGGCTGTAGTGTCGCGCCATCAGGGATCAGCGAGGCCACGTTGCGCGCCACATTCAGATGCATCTCGGTGAACGGCTCGGTGTGCATTTCCAGCAGCGGGCGCGATGTCTCAACGAATGTCGAGATCTGGCTCACGTGGATCGAAGTGTCGCCATGCGTGCGCGGCGCGCGATCATTCACTTCCGCAATAACAGTCTTCGCGAAACGTGCCGCGGTCAGCGTGCAGTCGACCGTTGTGCTGAGGCTTACAAATCCGTGCGCGTCAGGGGGCGTAACCTGCATCAGCACCACGTCGAGAGGCAGCGCTCCGGTTTCGAAGAGGGCTTCGATTTCGCTGAGAAAGATCGGCGTGTAGTCAGCACGCCCGGCGACAACCGCGTCGCGTACATTCTCGCCCAGAAACAGCCCGCGATGGCGGAAATGCCCCTCGTATTCGGGCCTGGTATACACGGCTTCGCCGAGGGTCTTCATGTGGATGAGTTCCACATCGATCAACTCGGGCGCGCGAACGACGAGCGCGTCAATCAGAGGCTTCGGCGTGCCGCAGCTCGGTTGAACCCATACGCGATCTCCGGAGCGTACAGCCTTCACGGCATCCGCGGCGCTCTTGCACCTGCTCCGGTAGTCTTCTCGCCAGTTCACAATGTGTTGTCTCCGGCGACTCTTACTTAACATCTGCAAGGGCCGCACGCGCTTCGGGCATTACAGAACATCCCCCAAAGCCCGAAATATGGTGCTCTCGTCCCCCGAATCTGCTCTGTGATGACAGTCACCTGTGAACGTCCGCTGCAGTACGGGCGTGCGAAGGTTGATTCAAGACCTGGAAATCAGGTTCGAGCGGGAGAGAAGAAGGTGTGCCGCAAGGCCAAAGGTTGCGTGCAAGTGATTGAACTTCAGTGATCTGTTTGAACAGGTAGCTGGCGAAGCAGTCGACGACAAATTCGTAGCCGGTGTGTGTACAGCGAACGATTCGGCTCAAGGGCCGAATAGCAAATAGATCAGCGGCGCATTCTGAACACGAGGGGCCGGGCAGCCACCCCTCTGTCGGGCCCTTCACGTGTAGTTTTCCTCTTTCTGAACGATCCCGCCCGTGACTTCCGCTCTCGAGAATCGCTTCCTGATTTTCGCTTGGTACTCACCAATTCAACCGCGCTCGGCGAAAAGAATGGGTGTCGAGGAACAAGACTCCCGGGGGAAGTGAATGATGTACTTTGCGGTCCTGCGGTGGCTGTACCCATTCTTTTCCGGAATTGCCTACGGCGGACTCGCAATGGTCCTGCACGAGTGCGGGCATCTCGCCGCCGCCCTTCTTATTGGTGTGCGCGTTAAGCAAGTCGGTATGCAGTGGAGCAAGGGCCTCTATACGGTCCGTGAGCCTGGGACCGTCCAGGAAAATCTGCTGATTTCGCTGGCTGGACCCGCCGTGAACCTGCTTCTGATTGCCTCCGAACCCTGGCTTCCAACCTTCAGCATGGCCAACATTTGCTGCGCCTTGGCAAACATGCTCCCCATCGATGGGTCGGACGGGTTTCGTGTCGCGGCCTGCTGGAGCCAGCTCCGGAAAGGCAGGCTTGCAAACTGAAAACGTCGGCCCGGTGACACGGTTGACCTGGACGACGACTCGTCCCTCACGTCGCTGACGCTCCAAACCACTTCTCGAATCAGTGATTTGTGATCTGGATCACCTCCCCGTGCTCGCTCGGGTCAGATGCCGTGATGGAAGTTGTATTTTTCTTACCACGATCGTGCGATGAATTGGCGGAAGGCTTTCGGTAGACTCTGAATCGTGGAGAATCCCCTATGAGAGAGAACGTTCATAAAGACGTCTACCGATTCGCTTACGACGAGGCATCCTCTGAGCTGCGGAAGATCCTTGGGGCTTTCGAGCAACTGTGTGCCCAGAAGAACCGTGTAGAAAAGCTTATGGAGGTTCTCAAGCCCGAGGTTGGACTGCCCGTGCAGGCCGCCGATGAGAACCACGTAAAACGCACGACTCATCTGCCTGACTGCATAGTCGTAACGCGCCTCACAGTTCTGTAGGCCGCCGCTTAGCTCCGCCCTTCCCCCCGGCATGGTCAGCCGGACGTGACCCCAGACGCGTCCGGCTGACCATGCATTTTGCCCGCGAATCTTTCCGAAGACATGAAACCTTCACTTCCGCCGGTTGACGGTGCTGAACCAACTTCCGACGTTCGGCAGCGGCCTGGTTCCTTCAGATTGAGATACTTACCCCTATTCAGGATCTCCAATTCCCGCGTTTCGGGGGATCGCAAATCACCTCATTCTCAGGTTCTAATTGAATTTCATCTGCGGAATTGAGAGAATCCCCGCTACGACCGGATTTGTCCCAGGGAACTGAAATCGAAGGCAGGATGACCTGCAGACGCCACTGCAGGCGTGGGATTCCTGAGACTGCGGATGTATGGATACCAGAGTTTTCTGCGTTTATAACCTGACCAGACGAGTCTTCCTCAGCTCGAAGGTGACGGTCGCCGACTGGGCGAACCAGCCATTGACGGTGCTTAAGGTTATGATCAGCGGCCTTGCGCTTGACTCGGAGTCGGGACTCTGGCTTACGCCCGTAAACGGAACACCATCGTTGCCGCGGCTCTTTCCGTTCGACCTTGCGTACCTCGACAAGGACAACCGCGTACTCGAAACGGTCGAAGTGCTTCCCGGTGATCAACTTCCACCGCACCGCCCTGAAGTTGCAAGTGCCGTCGCCCTTCCCCCCAGTACCTTTCGTTCAACGCAAACCAAGCCCGGCGATCAACTGACTGTCTGCCTGCAACAGGAGGCGGACGAAGTGCTTACAGCCGTCGACATACAGCCAGCTGTAATGGTTAAGAGCAATCCTGCGCCTGTGATCCCCGGGCCGGAGCCTGTTGCGCCGGGATCGCTGGAGCAATCTGACAGCACGCCGGCTGCTGCCGCAAAGACGCCTTCCGTTTCCATTACCGAGGTCGTATTCGAGAGACCGCACATCCCAGGGCCGCTGCCGATCGCCGAACACCGCGGAGGCGTCGAAGACCTGTTTGCAAATTGGGTTGAGTCTCCGGCTGCGCCTACTGCGTGGATCGTGCAGAATACGCAGCCGAGTGCGGCGAAGATGGCTCCGGCCGTCACCGGAACTCATGCGGATTCCGCTCCGGCGCAGACACCGCCCATTGAAGTGGCAACCGCAACCCCGGCCTCTGCCCAGACTGCGGCCGAAGGGGTTCCTGACGAGGTGGTGAATGCCGCGGGCGAGATCGACGCGTCGGTGGAAAAAGCGATCGAGCCGGGACGCGAAACTGCCAACTCTGCGCCGACGCTGGAAACACCAGCGCAACCCGCGCAGGCACAAGCCCCTGTCACAAATCCTTCGGCCAAGCCGAAGTCTGGACGCCGAGGAACACCGGCGCAGGTTCCCCCGCCAGTGAAGGCGCCGATCCCGGTTACGATCCCGCAGCCCGCGCAAACGGTGGCATTCACCGTCGCGCAATATGGAATGTGGCAGGTGAGCTCGCCAACCGCAGCCACACCGATCGTTTCTATGAAGCTGCCTGCTGCGGATGATGCTGTCGATCGCGTCCCGGTGAAGGGCGCGACGGCCTCCCTTCCCGCGAAACGGGGCGATGTCCGGGAGCCTGAAGTTCCGATTTCCGCGGAGGCAGATCATCTCTCCGTGGCTTCTGAACCAGTCTCCACGCAGGCGAAACCACAGGAGCGAGATACGCGGGATTCCGCTCCGCAGTCCAAAATTCCGCCGGCGGTCGAAGCGGCGGTTGAGAAGCAGGACCCGGTCGTAGTGCCTGTGGCCGGCAAAACCCAACCCGCTCCGCCGAAGCTTGAGACGACGCCCGCGAAAACCGCGCCCCATTGGCCGAAGGAGCGACGCGCTGAGCCGGCATTAGACTCCGCGCAGCAACCTGCGAAGGCTAAAGCGCCGGAAACTGAACACGGCAGCGACTGGCGGACCGACAAAATCGTTGAAGCCACGGGAAAGCGTGTGCCGGCGGAGTTCGCCGCTGCGGTCGAGGACAGACTGGAACGACTGCTGACAAAGCCTGCTCCTGGTTCGACCGATCTTCCTGCGCCGACTGCATCATCGGCGCTGGACAAGAAAACGCCAGCGGCGAAGCCTGCCTTGCCGGCGAAATCGGAACCTGCCGTAGCGGCGAACACATCATCTGCGCCAAAGCCCGCAGCCGAATCTTCGGCAAAGCCAGCCGACAAGAACGAGGCCGCTGATAGGCAGAACGAACTCTCCATGACGGTTCCGATCCCGGCCTTCCTCAAGCCCGATCAGAAGGGCAAGCTGAAGATTTCGATTCAGCGCGTCGAGAGCAATGGGAAGAACGGAAAACCGGCGGCAAAACCCGCCGGATTAGGAACGAGGTTCATGCGCTGGCTCAACCCCGAGCCGCAGCTTAAAAGCGATCGGCGGCGCGCGCATCGCCGCTACGTGCCGGGCATGGTGGCTCACTATTTCACGGGGGGCGCTCCGAAGCCGTATGAAGTCGCCGATATCAGCATGACGGGCTTCTATCTGCTGACCCAGGATCGCTGGATGCCCGACACCATGATCCAGATGACTCTGCAAAAGCCCTGCGCCAAGCGCGAGAGGAAGCAGTCGATCCATGTCTTATCGAGAGTCGTCCGGCGAGGATCGGACGGCGTGGCTGCAGAGTTTGTCATGGCGGAGTCGCTCAATCCGCACAGCCGGGATATTCTACCCTCGCAAGCGACGGACAGATTTTCTCTTGCCCGGTTTCTCTGATTCTCCCTTTTGCTACGAATCGCGCAGGTAACCTGCCCGAATTTCAAAAGGTAACCTAAGTCGAAGTCTGTATGGTCAACAGGTAATTCAACCTAAGGGGTATAGGAGGCCCTTCTAACGCAGTGGTACGTTGAAGTCTCCCGGGAGCAGGCTCCCGATTTGTTACTGGTGTGCGCGAAAGGAATCTGCGAGTATGGAGACACAAAGCAGCATCAGGAGCGGGCAATCCGGAGCTACCCCACACATCGCTGAAGTCACGGTCATTAACTCCTCGAACCCCACGCTGGAGAAGCACATGACGTCTTCCCGCCCGAAACACCCCTTGATGCAGCGGTTCATGCGGTGGCTGCTTCCTGACCAGCGCGTGGCAACCCGGCACGCTATGCCGCCGCTGATTGCGTATCTCGGCTCAGTGCGTTCTTCGAAGGAATACAAAGTGGGTGACGTCAGCGTCGCCGGATTCTACATGATCACCGAGGAACGCTGGATTCCGGGCACCGGCTTTCCGGTGACTCTGGAGCGCACGGACGAGGCCGGGAATGGCCAGACGCTCACGGTGCACGCCACGGTCATGCGCACCGGCTCGGACGGCGTCGGCTTCACTTTTCTGAAGCAGGCGGAAGAGGAGCAGAAGAACTTCAACGAGCGCGGTGTTGCACATCTGGATCTGACCAAACTGGCGCAGTTCCTGAGGGGACTTCCGCTGTCGGAGGCTGGTCCGGAGACCCTGGAGCGCGCCTCCTGATTTCAAAATCAGACACAACGACGCCGGACACCTTGCGGGGCGATTAGTTTCAGAGGCCCGTGTAGATCTGCAACGGAGCCCAGTAAAAGGGCTTGCGGAACTCGTTTTGCGAGTGGAGCAGAGAAAGCTTGGCCTGGCGCAGAGCAGCGCTGGGGGGCATACCCAGTTCCAGCCCATGGTAGAGATCTCCCATCAATTGAGAAGTGGATTCGTCGCTCACCTCCCACAGAGCGCCGATGACGTTGTGCGCGCCCGCACGCAGAAAGGCCCAGGCGAGCCCCACCAGCCCCTCGCCTGCATAGGAACGCGTGCCGCTGCCGTAACACGCAGAGATAGTGACGAGGCGTGCATTGATCGGATGCTGAATAATCTCGCGGGCGTGAAGTTTGAACGAATCCTCCGCCCCGGTGGAGCGCGAAAGAATGATTGCCGAATCGAGCGGATCAGTGCGGCTGGCGACGCCGTGAGCCACGAAGTGAATGTAAGCGAAGTCCTGCGGCTTGCCGGCCAGATAAGCCTCGGCATTGGCTCGCTCGCGTGAGTAGACGGTTTCGTCCTGCGATTTGAAGTGCCGCTCAATCTGCCTCATTTCGGAGGCGGCCATCGGCAGTTCCGGATAGTCGGCGTTCGGCGAGACGGCATCGCCGAACAAGAGCAGGTTGCGAGCTCGGCGATCTGCGGAATTCGCCGAAGCAAGAAGATGGAGCGAGGGCGCGGAGACCAGGTTCGCGTCTTCAATCCAGTAGTGTGGGTGCGGCCCGGGCACGATTAACGTTTCGAAGTTGAGCCGGCTCAGCTCACTGTCGCACAGAATCACAACATTCGAATTCGGTTGAAGCATTGCGGATACCGGCGCAACAAGCATGCGATAAAGGGCGACGCCGTCGGCGTCCGCGTTCTCAACCGGATCCGCGAAGCCGAGCAGGGTTTTGCGGTAGCGCTCGACGGACTGCGCAATCTCCCGCTGCGGAGGAAGTGGAAAGAGATCGGTCTTCTTTGCGTTGATTGCCCAAAGATAGGACTGCTTTTCTCCGAGCCAGTAAAAGAGGAGCGTGGCACCGGTCTTGCGCGCAATTTCCGTCGGGTGGAGAGCGGGGATTGCGAGAGAGTGCGTTTTCGAAGCGACACCGAGGCCTTGCGCCAGGGTCTGCGCGCGGCTCTGATCGGCGATGCGGAGGGCCTCGTCGGCTTTGCCGTGCGAGACGAGGAAATGAATGTATCCATCGTAGATGCCGGTAGCGTTGGCAAGGAAGGGAAGCTTGGAGTCTTCGTTTTTCAACTGAAAGCGCGCCGATTCAAACGTGGTGAGCGCAGTCCGGTACATGCGATCGGCTTCTTCGACGTGTTCTTCAAGCTCGTACAACTTCGCTGATTCGTGCTCGGCGCCCAACCGCATGGAGGTATCGCTCGCTGTGTCTTTGTCGACTTCGTGAAACATTGATTCAGCCTGCTGGTCATTGCGCCGGGCGGCTGCGATTCTGCCCTGGGCAAACACAATGTCAAGCGCGTCGAGACGATTGGGAGACTGCGTCATCTGGTGATTGAGCTGCTGAAGATAGGCGCTAGCGTCATCCAGATTTCCGGAGTCGATTGAAGCATGCGCGAGATCTTCGAGCGCGTTGACGATGTCTTCTTTGCTGTTGATCTGTTTGGCGAGGGCGAGAGCCTGCCCAAAAGACTCGGTGGAACGCGCCAGGTCCCGCTTCTCCTGATAGGCATTTGCCGCAGCTGTGAGCCATTTGAGCTCTTCTCTGATATTCCCTAACTTCGCGGCGCGGTTTCCTGCATCAATAAACAATTCCAGTGCCCTGTCTATATCACCGAGCTCAAAATAGGCCCAGCCGAGATTGCCGAGCGCGCCTTGTACCCGGTTTTCGTCGCCCTCTTTCAATCCGGCCCGATACGCAGACAAGGACCAGTCCAACGCCTCATCGTAGTGGTCATTTTGAAGACAGACGGTGCCGAGATTCAGAAGAGCTGTTGTTTCCAGCGGTTGATCGAAATGGGCTCGGGCGAAAGAGAGGCTCGCGAGAAAGAACTGCTGCGCCTCGGCGATTTTTCCGTTTTCGAGGGCGAGGATTCCGCGTGCCCTCAGCACTCCGCCACAAGCAAGATAGGTTTGCTTTGCACAAAGATGCTCGGCCTCGGAAAGCTCTTGATCCGCCTCCGGCAGACGCTGCAGATGCGTAAACACAACGCCTTCAAGAGTCAGCCTATCAACTTCATCGTCCGCGCTCTTGAACCCTAAACTCGAGCTGGCAAGGATGCGAAGCGCTCCGTCGTACATTCCACGCCATACCATGGACTCAGCTTCCAACAGGCGGAATCTTGAGGCCCATTCAGGGTTCGAATCGGCAAACCGTCGGAAGCCCCGGTTTGCCTCAATCTCGCTCTCTTCAAGATGACCGTGCAGGAACTGCTGGCGTGCGCGCTCAAAACCGATTTGGGGGTTGCCGCGTTCTGTATCTGAAAGCGGCAAAAGGAGCAACAATTCAGCAAAGGCAAGAGCCCACGTAATGGTGGAACGACGGGAGTGATCCGAACCGAGCTTCCCGGCAATCCGGCTGATTATGCCGGCTGGATTTCTTCGTCGTTCCTTTACGGGAAGAGCGCTATCCGAAGCGACGTCGTCTACGGCTGTGTTGTTCCGTTCGTCTTGCCCGAACCAGCCGACAGGGTCCCGGCCCCGATGCAGCCCATCTCGATCTCGAGCATGTTCAGGGTGATGAGGGTCTTCATCGGTACTCCCGTCTCCTTGTTGAAGTCCGACTGATCCAGGCGCAGCGTCGCGAGGGAGATCTTGCCGAAGTTCAGGACGTCGATCACGTGCCCAAAGGAGCGGCCGGGATACGAGCCCTCTGCCTGGTTGACGAGTGAACACTCGATCGACTCCCGATTTCCCGAATTCGATGGAAGTTGATTGTACCGCCTGAGAATCTCGGCTGGAAGATCCCGCTGGCCGCGGATTCGCTCGTATTGCCGTGTGACTTTCTGGAGAAAGCCGGGATCACTGGTATAGGGTGCGTCCTTCGCAGGCCTCGGACCGAGGATATTCGGATCGAAGTCCAGCTTGACCGGATAGCCGGCGATGCGCAGGTTCTCAAAGCGTGTGCCGAGAAAGGTCACGGTCGGCACATAGCCCTCAAGAGGATGATCCGTGGAGATCTGCACCACGACGCGGTCGGCCGTGAGCACGTCCATCACGTTCAGGCCTTCGAGAACCGAGGTGGTCAGCGTGTTCCAGCCGTGGTCGGGTTTGTCGTCACGGTTGCCTGCCACCTGCGTGTAGGCAGACCGGAAGGAGACGACTCCGCCGAGGCGGAAGCTCTCGGTGTGCTGGGAGACGTATCCGCCTTCCCTATTCAGCTTCACAAAGGCCGGAGAGCTGACATGCTGGGCGAACGGCAGCCGCAAATGGCCCTCGAGGGAGGCGGCCTCTGCGGAGTAAGTATGGTGTCTCTCCACTTTTTCGGTCATATCGTGCTTCACTTTCTCGAACCAGGTTCGGGGAGGTTTCTCAATGATTGAATTGAACATCCAGAACGCGCCGGTCAACTTCGACGCGGCTGTTTTGCGGAGTTATTCCTGACACGCTGAGGGTGTACGAGCGTTCCAGCAGCCCTGAGCCCGGAATGACAAGGGACACAACGCCATTGTCACCGGCGTCCGGATTCGATCTGGTTATAGTCTGTGTCCACACCTGTTTTCCCATAGGATCGTACAGTTCAAAAACATACGAGGAATAGGCGGAAGTTTGAGGCAGCTCAATCGAAAGCGCCAGACCTTTGGTGCGATCGGCCGGGACCGTGGTTTGGGCGGAGCCGCGCGTGCCGATGTGGATTGCGGTAGAGTGCAGGATCCGCGGTTCGCCAGCGGCTTTCCGCAGGCTCGGGATTGTGGAGACGTTCTGGTAAGCAATGACGGCCAGCATCACGGCGAACGCAGGCACTGCGAAGGCAGGCTGAAGCCAGAGGGACCAGCGATTTTTTTTGGCCGCCGGCCTGGTGTGCGCAGCGGCAGACGGGGCGGAAGATTGCAGTGCAATCTCAGGAAGCTGCGCCTTGGCTTCCGTGATGAATACGGAGCCGGCGCGAAGGTCGAGCGCGCACTCGGGGCAGTCGAATACGTGCTGTTCGAAGGCGTCCCTCTCTTCCGGGGTGAGCTCATCCAGGAGGTATCGCTCCGCCGTCATCTGTTGTATCGCTTCGCTGTGATCCATCACTTTGTCCTGGCTGGGTCCATCAGAGAGATGGTGAACCAGCTTTCCGAGCCGTTTCAACTTCTTCCCTGGTAAACTACTCCGCCGATTCGTTTCAAATACTCGGCCTTGAAGTCCTGCTTTGCGCGGTGCAATAGAACCCGAAGATACTCACGATCGACGCCGAACTCCTTGCAGACTTCTTCGCGGTCGCGTTCGTCGAGAAAGACTGCCTGCAGCAGCGAGCGGTCGCGGGGCGGCATGCCAAGGAGGATCTCCCGGACCTTGAGCTTGATCTGCCCGGCGGCAGCGATGCTCAGCGCGTCCAAGCCTGTGGCGGGCAGCGTGGACGAGTCTTCTTCATCGAGCGACTGGCTGCGCGAAGAGACGCGGTAGTGCTCGAAGAGCACGTTGTTGCAGACCGTGTTGACGTAGGCGCCGAGGCTTTCAGGCTGGCGAAGGGCGCCCGGCTTGCTGAGCCCTGCAAGTACACGGGCGAAGGTCTCCTGGCACACGTCCTCGACTGCCTGGGGGGCCTGGAGCCGCGATCGAAGTTTCAGGTGCAGCAATTCGCTGAAATAACCGACGAAATGCTCCTGCGTGCGGGGGTCACCGGCACGGAGGTTTTCGATGTAAGCTGCATCGAACGCATGAAATTGCAAAGCGGTCCCCGTTAACGTGAGAGGACGCAAGTATAACATCGCAAACGGCCGCGAAATGTTGGCGGGTTGTTGGGTGTGGCGCCGGCGCGCGCTATTTTTAGGTGCACAACCGCGCCGGCTGCCTGTGCTCCGGGAAGTTGCTGAGGGCATCGGCATCAGGTTCGCGGCTTCCGCAGGGGTCTCCGCCATCGCGGGTCAAGCTGCGCCGCTGCGCAGTCAGGGATTCCTCTCCAGGTGGCAGGCCGCTCCGGGGAGAGGGCCCGCCAATGGAGAAGCAGGCCGATCTGACGGTCGCTGAGCCAGATCGACAAGGGCAGAGAGAACCAGAAGCAGTCTGAGTGCAATAGATTCATCGGGGTCCAATCAAAGCGCAGTTGTCTGGTACTCGTGCGGATGCGCTGCCGTTTCGTGAAAGAGGCCGGTTGGTCTGAGGTTGCCAACCGGCCTTACGTCGGCTGTATCGAAAGATCGTCCCAGGCCAACCTTCGATACAGTTTCGTCTGCAAACCGAATCTCCGATTCCGTTCGCAGACTGCGCGTCCGACGAGCTTCAAGGCTTCCCAACAGGATTCGCGTCTCCGCCACGTTGCCCCACAGCGGAGTCCAATCAGGTGTGTCGGCGGGAGGTGGCGAATTCCACGAGAGAATCGCGCGAACCAGTGCGACATCGTCAGCGCACCCGTATGGTTCGCACAAACTGATCTTCTTAGTGACGAGGTACATGCGGGCTTTTTCCCCTTGCTCATCCACAACATTCACGGCACTCAGTCCCTTGTCCTGCCACGTGACTCCGCGATCGTAGGAGAGATAAAAGCGGACGTATTCATGAGAGCTTTGATCGCCGACGTAAAAGGAATAACCGGTTTCGCGCCTGATGTTGATCGAGGCATAGACACGATCGAGCAACGGGATGTATCTGACGCAGCCGAGGCTTTCGTAATCATTGTCGCCGTTGATGTTGAGGACAATCTTGAACGAGTTTTCAGTGAGGTTGGCGAAGTAGTTCGGGTTGTTGAGGAGAAGCTTGCGCAGGCTCCGACTCGCAACTTCCGGCTCCAGGGTGGCGAGATAGATCAACTCCAGAGCCGGTTGTAACGAAAGGGCGTTTGTCTCACATGTGGTGGGGGAGGGCATATCCATTCCTCGAGTTTGCGGAGGTTCGATGAGGGCCAGGACTTGCCTGACGCGCGGCATGGGCATCGTCAACAGCAGGTTGATCTGTTGAACACTGAAACGCGGGATCGGCGTCGATCGTGACCAATCCGTTTCTTGCTTTCAAGGGATAGTGAAGATAGGGGCCGGGGCGTTTCGCGCGCTTCAGAAAAAATCTGCAGCATCCGGCAGGCCTGGGATGCCAATGCGCAGCCCCGTCAGTGAACACCGGTGAGGAGCACGGGGATTGCGCGGCTCAATCAAGAGGCGTACCTCTCTTCGGCACACCTTTTTAAGGTGTTTCCTGTCACATACCGCGCCATTTTGACGGACATAGAATCCTTTTCCGTTTGGGCTTGATCCGTTTCCTGTGATTGTGGCTGTCAGAGGTGGGGATCAACCCCGGGAGTTGCATACATGAGAACTGCGACGCTTCAGCACGAATTGTTACTGGCCCCCCGCATGGCGCGCCTCGGCACCGAAACCGCATTCGAGGTTCTGAGCAAGGCGAAAGCACTTGAACGGCAGGGCAGAAGCATCATCCATTTAGAGATTGGAGAACCCGATTTCGACACTCCGTCCAACATTGTGGAGGCCGCGACGAGTGCGCTGCGCGCCGGGTGGACTCACTACGGCCCTTCCGCCGGGCTGCCGGAGCTGCGCCAGACCATTGCCGATTACGTAAGCCGCAGCCGGAATGTCGAGGTTTCTCCCGATGAAGTCGTAGTTGTACCCGGCGGCAAACCGATCATCTTCTACGCCATGCTATCGCTGATCGATTTTGGCGATGAAGTGATCTACCCCAATCCAGGTTTTCCCATCTACGAGTCGATGATCAACTACGTGGGCGGAACCGCCGTCCCGGTTCCGCTGCGCGAGGACCGCGATTTCGCGGTGGATCCTGACGAATTGGAATCCTTGATTACGGATCACACCCGGCTTATCATTCTCAATTCACCGCAGAATCCGACTGGCGGAATCCTGCCCCGCCGGGATATCGAGAAGATTGCCCACGCCATCGGTGATCGCAACATCATGGTCTTGGCGGATGAGATCTACAGCCGCCTGCAATTCGAAGGCGAGCCCTTCTCGATCATGTCCATCCCCTGGATGCAGGACCGCACCATCCTGCTCGATGGCTTCTCGAAGACCTATGCGATGACCGGCTGGCGCATGGGCTACGGCGTCATGCGCGCGGATCTGGCTGCCCACTTCACGCGGCTGATGACCAATTCCAATTCCTGCACCGCCAGCTTTACCCAGAGGGCAGGTATCGAGGCCATCACCGGCGATCAAAGCCCAGTGGATCGTATGCGGATGGAGTTCGAACGCCGCAGCCGGTTCTTTGTCGACGGGCTGAATCGTATACGTGGTTTTTCCTGCCGCATGCCCAAGGGGGCGTTCTACGTCTTCCCCAACATTGAGAAAACCGGCTGGAAGTCCAAACCCCTGGCCGACGAGCTTCTGAACACGGTCGGAGTTGCGGCGCTTTCCGGCACAGCATTTGGACGATTCGGCGAAGGCTATCTCCGCTTCAGTGTGGCCAACTCCATGACCCAACTGGAGCAGGCGTTGCAGAGGATCGCCGACTGGGCGAACCGGAATCTCTGACTTTCGCGCGGGAGTGAGCCCCGGGGAGACTCTCCCCGGCTCATTTTTCCCGTCACTCGTGCGCATGGCGCGCGCCTCATCTGCCAAGGAGAAGGCAAATGGCTCTTATTGATTCCGCCACTGGAAATGTCATTCGGGAGTATACGATCGATCAACTGCGCGAGGCGGCGAACCTGATGCGCGGCTACGACATGGTTGCGCTCTGCGCGGCAGGGTCGGGACATGCGGGAGGCACGCTCTCCATCATGGACATTACGGCTGCGCTATATCTGCATGCCGCCCGCCACGATCCCGCCAACCCGACGTGGCCTGACCGGGACCGCATCGTATGGTCGGCAGGTCACAAGGCCCCCAGCCTGTATCTCGGACTGGCATTCGCCGGGTTTTGTCCGCTTGAGGATGTCGTTACACTGCGCAAGCTGGGGTCGCCGTTCCAGGGTCACCCCCACTGGCTCAAACTCCCCGGAGTCGAGGTTTCCACGGGATCCCTGGGGCAGGGCCTGAGCATCTCGGTAGGCATGGCGCTCGCGGCGCGGCTGGATGGCAAACACCATAAGGTCTTCTGCCTGATGGGTGACGGGGAACAACAGGAGGGCCAGGTTTGGGAAGCGGCCATGGAGGCTGGGCACTTCGCCCTCGACAACCTCATTGCCGTGATCGACTGCAACCGCCTGCAGATCGATGGATGGGTCAAAGACGTCATGCAGGTCGAGCCGCTCGCCGATAAGTACCAGAGCTTCGGCTGGAATGTGATGCGCGTGGATGGCCACGACATGCAGGCACTCGTCAGCGCATTCGAAGAGGCGCGCGCGACCGAAGGCAAGCCGGTAGTGATCCTGGCCGACACCGTCAAGGGGAAAGGCGTCAGCTTTATGGAAAACAAGGCTGGCTGGCACGGCAAAGTGCCCAATCGCGAGGAACTCACCTCGGCTCTGACCGATCTCGGCCTCGCTGAGCGCCTGCCTGTGGAGCAATTGCTCGAGAAGGCGAGGAACTACCAGGCGGAAGCGGAATGCAGGCTGGAAGCCAGGATGCCGCACTTTTCACGCAATTACTGGTGGAATGCCGGCGAAACGATGAAGGTCGCCATGGAGCCGACGCGCAAGGGGCTGGGGCAGTCGCTGGCTGCAAACGGCGACGATGAACGCGTGGTCTGCCTCGGGTTGGACATCTCCGGCTCAATCACCATCAGCGATTTCCATGCCGGCAAACCCGAACGTGCCGCGCGTTGGTTCAGCATGGGCATTGCAGAGCAGTCCGCCACTTCGGCCGCGGCAGGCCTGGCGCGGGAAGGCAAGCTCCCGGTGGTCGGCTCCTACGCTACCTTCTCCGCCGCGCGCAATCTCGATCAAATCCGCGTGTCCATTTGCTACTCCAACCTGAACGTGTTGATCGTGGGAGCTCATGCCGGAGTATCTGTAGGTCCCGACGGCGCCACTCATCAGGCGCTCGAAGATCTATTTGCCATGATGGGGCTGCCTCACATGTCGGTCGTTGTGCCTTGCGACATCGTGGAAGCGCGAAAGGCAACCACCTATCTTCTGCTGCAGCATCAGGGACCGAAATACATCCGCTTCGCCCGCGAGGCGACCCCCGTCGTCACCACCGGGACAACTCCCTTCGTATTTGGCAAAGCCAACCGCATTCGGCTTCGTCACGAGGCAGCCAACTTCCTGGAGGCTTTCGAAACGCGGCTCGACGAGGAGTGCAGCGACGAGGGAGAAGACCTGAGCATCATCGCCTGCGGGCCCGAAGTACCGGAGGCCATGCGGGCCGCCTGGATTCTCAGGCAGGAGTACGGCTACACCACCCGCATTCTCAACATGCACACCCTCAAGCCCATCGACACCCAGGCCATCAACCGGGCCGCACGCGAGACGGGCGCAATCGTCACGGCGGAAGAGCATCAGATTGGCGCTCTTGCGGGACGAGTCAGCTCTGTTTTGACAGAGAGCCCTCAGCTCTACGGTCATCCGGTGATTACCGCTGCGATCGGGATTAAAGACCGTTTCGGCGATTCAGGCGCTCCTTGGGAACTTGTCAAGGAGCTGGAAGTGAGCGCTGAACACATCGTTGTGAAAGCGGTGGAGTTGATGGCTCACAAGAGAGAGCCCGTAGGCATCGCCTCGCGAAGAGGCGCGTAAAGGGCACTATCGAGTGCGGTGGCAATAACGCAGGCCGCACCGGGGAACAGCCCCCGGTTGCGTTGCAGTTCCTGGACCGACGCGCCAGCCCGAGATTTGCGGGAGTGCAGTATTCTGTAAGTTATTGATTTTATTTGGCGTCCCCGACGGGATTTGAACCCGTGTTATCGCCGTGAAAGGGCGGTGTCCTAGGCCGGGCTAGACGACGGGGACGCTGAAAGAAGGGCAGAAAGACGGTCGGTACGGCCGGAATGCGCCCTTATGAAGGGTATCAACGCTGCTTCCAGGCTGTCAAAAATGCTTTCGGTTGCCATGGGTGGTTGGCTGTCTCAAGGGCGCCGAATCAGCGGGTGTTTGACCGCGGCACCAATTTCAATCCGTTTGCATGGCAGGGAGAGGTCGCCTGCCGCCACCAGGACCGGGTTGCAACAATCCGGGTGTTCGCAAGCTGATTTTTTGCGACAATCCATTGATTCCGGGCATCATCTAACTTTGTTTTGCGCAAACCGATTCAATCGTCTGGCGGGCTTGCTTTCGAGTTGGCGTCACAGATCGTGGCGGCGCAAGGTTGTACGATGATTCTGCATTTCCTGTTAGTGTGAACCGCGCGCTGCCGTGTAGCCGTATACGTGTGTGTAAGAGGTTAATTGCTTGAAACGCATTTTTGCTTTTCCTTGTGCTGCCCTCCTGTTGTCCCTAGCCATCGGCTGCCAGAAGAATCCGCAGCAGGCCCAGCCGTCTGCCGGGATGCGGGCCATGCCGGTCAAGACGGTATCGGTCTCGCTTGAACCGGTGGCGCAGAGCAACGAGTACATGGCCACGATCAAGTCGCGGCGGTCGGCAACCATCCTCCCGCAGGTCAGCGGACTGATCACCAAAATCCTCGTCCACAGCGGCGAGCGTGTGGGGTCGGGGCAGGCGCTGATGATGATCGATCCCCGCCAGCAACAGGCGACGGTGGCTTCGCAGGAGGCCACGGAGCGGCAGAAGAAGGCGCTGTATGACTACGACGCCATCGAGCTGAATCGGCAGAAAAAGCTCTTTGAGGCAGGCGTGACCAGCCGGGATGCATTCGACCAGGCGCAGCAGGCATACGACAACGCCAAGGCCGACTACGAGGCCGCCCTGCAAACGCGCAACATGCAGCAGGAGCAGCTTGGCTACTACACCGTGCGGGCGCCGTTCGACGGGGTCGTTGGGGACATTCCCGTGCACGTGGGCGATTATGCTTCGCCGCTGCTGTCGCCGACCCCGGTTCTGACCACGGTGGATCAGCCGGGTGAACTCGAGGCGTACATCTATATCCCAACGGATCGCACGAGCCAGGCGCGGGTTGGGCTGGACGTGGAGCTTTTCGACACCAGCGGCAAGCTGCTGGAGAAGTCGAAGATCGATTTTCTTTCGCCACAGGTTGATCCGAATCTGCAGGGAATCCTGGCCAAAGCCCCCGTGCATGCCACGCCTGAGATGCGCAATGCGCAGTTGATCAAGGCGCGTGTCATCTGGAGTACGAAGCCGATGGTGGTGGTCCCGGTGCTGGCGGTGACGCGACAGGGAGGGCAGACCTTTGTATTTGTCGCGCGCAAGCAGCCGAACGGGCAATTCATTGCGGCGCAGACGCCGGTCACGCTGGGCGACACCCTGCAGAACTCCTATGCCATCACATCGGGCTTGAACGCCGGGGACCAGGTGGTTGTGTCGAGTACACAGTTTCTCGTGAACGGGATGCCGGTTTCTCCGATTCCGGGCTGAACGCTCAGGTTATGGGCAACCTTCTGGTTGCATTCAACGCCGGGGACACGACGAAAGAGGGTTCATCTTGTTTGTTGATTTTTTCATTCATCGGCCTGTGTTTGCGACGGTTTGCGCGCTGATGATCATTTTGGCGGGTGCGGTCTGCATCCCCAACCTTCCGGTTGCGATGTATCCGACCCTTGCTCCTCCGCAGGTCAACGTGACTTGCAACTACGTGGGCGCGAATGCCGACACGGTGGAGAAGGCGGTCACGATCCCGCTGGAGGAGTCGATCAACGGCGTCGAGGGAATGCGGTACATCCGGTCTTCGAGCACCAACAGCGGGACGAGCCAGATCACGACGACCTTCCAGACCGGCTACAACCTCGATATTGCCGCCGTTGACGTGCAGAATCGCGTGGCCAGCGTGACGGGCCGCCTGCCCGCGGCGGTGAACGCAACGGGAATCACGATCAGCAAGGCCAACGCCAACTTCGTCTTTGGTGCGGGCTTCTTCACGCGCGACGGCAGGTATTCGCACGAGTTTATCTCAAACTACCTCGACGTTTACGTGAAGGATGCGCTGAAGCGCGTGCCGGGCGTGGGCGACGTGAATATCTTCGGCGAGCGCAAGTATGCCATGCGCGTATGGCTCGATCCATTGAAACTGGCGGCCAAGGGCCTGACGGCGACGGACGTCATCAACGCGTTGGTGGAGCAGAACGTCGAGATTCCCGCCGGCCAGCTCGGCCAGGAGCCGTCTGACTCGAATCAGGCATTCCAAATCCCGGTGCGTGTGGTCGGACGACTCTCGAGCCCTGAGCAATTTGACAATATCATTTTGAAGAGTTCCGCGAGCGGACTGGTTCTTCTCAAGGATGTGGGTCACTGCGAGGTTGGAGCGGAGGACTACAATTCACTGCTCGAGTACAACGGCGTCACTGCGCAGGGCGTTGGCGTATTGCAGCTCTCGAACGCCAACGCGCTTGAGGTGGATACCAAGGCCAAGGCTGTTCTCAAGGAGCTCTCGAAGAGCTTTCCTCCGGGCCTGGAGTACGCTGTTGCGTTCGACTCGACTACGGTCGTGGGCGAATCGATCCACGAAGTACTCGTCACCCTGGTCGAAGCGATCGGGATCGTCATTCTCGTCATCTTCCTTTTCCTGCTCGATTGGCGCGCAACCATCATTCCGGCGGTAACGATTCCGGTGTCGCTGATCGGAACGTTTGCGTTTATCCGGATATTCAATTTCTCAATCAACTCGCTCACACTGTTTGGAATTACGCTGGCCACCGGACTGGTTGTCGACGACGCGATCGTGGTGATCGAAAACGTGCAGCGCCACATCGCAATGGAGCACTCGAACCCTCACGAAGCCACATCGCGCGCCATGGGCGAGGTCACCAGCGCGGTGATTGCCACGTCGCTCGTGCTCATCGCGGTGTTTGTACCGGTGTCATTCTTCCCAGGGACCACGGGGATTCTGTATCGCCAGTTCTCGTTGACGATTGCGTTTTCGATTGCGATCTCCGCCTTCAACGCGCTTACGCTGTCGCCGGCGCTTTCGGCGCTCTTTCTGCGCGGCGAAGAAGCGCGGCCGCGGCAGCTCGATTTCCTGCATATCAAGCCCATTTCGCGGGGCTTCGCCGCGTTTATTCACGGGGCAGATGCGTTCATTTCCTGGCTGGCGAAGACTTACGCAAAGATCATTCACGTAGCCCTGCAACTGCGGTTTCCGCTGCTGGCAGTGTTCTTCATCGGGCTTTGGGCAACGGTGTGGATTTATAGGACTGTGCCCACCGGCTTCATTCCCCAGGAAGACCAGAGCTTCCTGATGGGGATCGTGCAGGCGCCGCCGGGATCTTCGCTGGCCTACACGCAGGCTCTTGCTGAGCGGGCTCAGCAGATCCTCTATTCAAACAAAGACATTGCAGGTGCATTTTCTGTCATTGGTTTCAGCTTCACAGGGAATGCCTCGAATGCAGGCATGATGTTTATCAGCACGAAGCCGGCGAACGAGCGCCGCGCAAAAGGGCACTCGGCCGCTGACATCGTTGCGGATCTGTCGCCGAAGTTGAGTCGGCTGATGGTCCAGCCCAATGGCGGCCTGGTGGCGATCATTCAGCCGCCGGCCGTGAATGGCGTCGGCAGCTACGGCGGATTCCAGTTCATGCTGCAGGATACAGGCGTGAACACCATCACCGACCTCGATCGCGTGGCGCACCAAATCGTCAACGGCGGGCGTGCGCGCAAGGACATCACCGGCCTGATCACCACGTTCTCGGCGAATGATCCGCAGGTGCTGGTAACCATCGATCGCGAGAAGGCGAAAGCGATGAGTGTTCCGCTTGCGCAGATCACCAACACGCTGGGTGTCTATATGGGTTCTGAATACGTGAACGATTTCGACTTCAACAACCGAACCTACCGGGTGTACGTTCAGGCTGATCAGCCTTACCGAATGACGGCGAAAGATCTGCACGATTACTACGTTCGTTCGGATAACGGGCAGATGAATCCGCTGGACAATCTGGCGACGGTCGCTGAGAGTTCCGGACCGCCGGTCATTACGCACTACAACCTGTTTCGCGCAGTCGAAATTGATGGTTCGCCGGCGGCGGGATTCAGCTCGGGGCAGGGCATCACGGGCATGGAAGACCTGGCCAAGCAGAACATGATGCCGGGCATGCGCTACGAGTGGACCGGGCTCACGCTCGATGAAATCGAATCGAGCGGGCGCGCGCTGCTGATCTTCGGACTCGGAATCCTCGTCGTATATCTCACGCTCTCAGCGCAATACGAGAGCTTTGCGCTGCCGTTCATCATTCTGCTCGCGGTGCCGATGGCGGTGCTGGGCGCACTTGGACTGGTGTGGATGCGTGGGCTGTCGAACGACGTCTACTGCCAGATCGGCCTGGTGATGTTGATCGGCTTGTCGGCCAAGAACTCGATTCTGATTGTGGAGTTCGCAGAGCAGCTTCGGCGCAAGGGGCGCGCAATTGCCGAGGCCGCAATCGAGGCCGCGGAGCTGCGCCTCCGGCCGATCCTGATGACGTCTTTCGCGTTCATCCTCGGCGTGCTGCCGCTGGTCTTCGCCACCGGCGCCGGTGCGCTGGGACGGCGCTCCGTTGGCACCACGATTGTGGGCGGCATGTTGCTTTCCACCGTGCTCAACCTGGTGTTTATCCCGGTGCTTTATGTGCTGCTGAGCCGGCTGTTGCGGCACGGCGACGATCACGAGATGGCCCGCGCGGAAGCGGCCGTGTAAGCGCTCACTGCTTTGCGCGGTGAGCGATGATGTGGTCCTTGATGCGGTCGTAGACCTGGCCCGTCACCACGCCGCGATCAACGAGGTCGTTTTTGGCGCGATACGGCCTGAAGCGGATGATGCGCGCAGCCCAGGTGCGTGTCATTCCCGGCACTTTCATCAGCTCGTCAAGATTCGCTGTATTGATATCGACCCGCGCGTCCGAGGCCGAGGCGAGATGCGCGTCCGTCGTTGCGGGCGCGGTTTGCGGCAGAGTGGTTGCACTCGCGGCAAGAGCGCACGACAATGCGCAAATCGCAATCCTGAGTCGAGCCCCTGACATCACGCATCCATTTTCGCCCCTCGGAATGGAGACGTAAACTTGCTGCCGGATCGTCCGGACTTCAAGAGAGCAAGAGACCGGAGGGCCGGTTTCCTGCAACAATGTGGTCATGGTTATTCCCCCAGTTGCTCTTCCCCCGGGTCGAGCGCTCCGAAACAGGATCCTCGGCAGTACCAGGCTGGTTTTGCTTCTTGTCCTTTTCGCCCTGCTGGCGGTGTCCCTCATCTTCGAGTGGACCACGCGCGATGCGATGGGGAACCTCTCGTTCCTCAACTCCAATAGCAATGCCGCGGGCGCGAAGAAGACCATCGTGGACACGCGTCCCTGGCAGACGGCGCAGGCTCTGGCTCCTCTCGCGATGACGGCGGAGGAGACCGAGCATGCGCGCGATGCTGAGCGCCTGGCGGATCACGAGGTGGACCAGGCCTTTGCCTCGGCCTTGCGCCAGGCCACTCAGGAAGCGCAGCATCGCACCTTGACCGGCGAGGCCCTCGCGCTCTCCCAAAGAATCGCCCAACTGCAGCAGCTCATTGCGCAGGACAAAGCGCAGGTGGAGAGCATCACCGCGCAATTGAATTCCCCCGCGAACCGTGCGAAGAATGGCGCACCGTTCGTCGATCAGGACGACCTGGAAGTTGCGAAGGCACAACTCGGGCTCGACTCCGATGAGCTTGCGGATGCACAGCAGGATCTGGACAGGGCGTCGGGCGACCAGACATCGCAGATACAGGCGGAGTTGAATGCGCACGAAGCATCGATGAGCGCATACGACAAGCAGGTGCACGCGGAAGGCCAGATCGCGGTCATCTCAGAGCGGCAGCACGGCACGATGGCAGGGCGCGTGAAGGCGTGGTTCAGCCAGCGCGATCGCTATGGCCTGCTGCAGCAGGCGCTCAACCAGACGCGTGCAGACATTGTTATGCTGACGGCGCAGCACAACGCTCTTGAGGCCAAGGCGAACGCCGGCGCGCAGTCGGCTGCGGCCAACTCCACCGATCGCGCAGTAAAGCTCGCCGACATCAAAGACAGAAGCGTAGAGCGCCAGATCCTGAGCATCACCGACGACCGCATTCAGACAGATCAGCAGCTTGCGACCGTCTACAGCAAGTGGGCTGCGCAGGTGCAGTTGCAACATCGCATCGTGCTCCATCTCATCCTGCGATCGCTGGCGTTGATCACTCTGATCGGAATCTGCATGGTTCTGTGCGATGCGCTTGTCCGCCGCCTGATGGCCAACCCGGCGCTCGATCACCGCCGTTCGCGGACACTGCGCAGCATCCTTGAACTTTCGATTCAGGTTGTCGGAGTTGTTCTGATTCTGCTGGTGATCTTTGGCATGCCGCGCGAGACGCCCACCATCCTCGGCCTGGCAACGGCTGCGCTCACCATCGCCCTGCAGGACTTCATTATTGCGTTTCTTGGCTGGTTCGTGCTCATCGGCAAAAACGGCATTCACGTAGGCGACTGGGTGGAGATCAACGGAGTCGGCGGCGAGGTGATCGATGTGTGGTTGTTCAGCACCACGCTACTCGAGACAGGCGAAAAGGGATTGCCGACGGGTCGAAGAATCACGTTTATGAATGGGTATGCCATTCGCGGCCAGTACTTCAACTTCTCGACGAGCGGCCAATGGATGTGGGACGAGATCACGCTCAGCCTGCCGGCATCCGACAACGTCAATCAAGTGCTTGATCGCATCCAGCAGGCCGTAGTGGCAGAGACGGGGAAGAATGCAGAACTTGCCGAGCAGGAGTGGAAGCGGGGTGCGCGTGGCAGCAGCCTGAGCCACTTCAGTGCGACCGCGGTCGAGAGCCTGCGGCCTTCGGCTTCAGGAATCGACGTTCTGGTTCGTTATGTGACGCGCGCATCTGAGCGATTCGAGCTGCGCAACCGGCTATATCAGAAACTACTCGAGGTATTGCACCAGCCAGTGCAAGCGGCCGGGTCAACATCGGCAGCAGGAACGCCAAACGGCTGAGGAAATGCGCCGTCTGGACACCAGTGGTTGACACGGCGCGGTGTTTGCCCTTACTTTCTAAATAGATGCAGGACCGCCGCCATCACGGCCATCACCACCATCATGGCACAACCATGCCGGCGGACTGCTATGGCCTGAACTAGACGGCCAGAGAGATCAAAGGATTCACCAGAGCCCGCCGGCACAGAAGCCGACGGGCTTTTCAGTTTTGCGTCAGAATTCACACATACAGGAAGAGATGATGAGCGCTCAACCAGAGATTGATTTTAAGAAGATGGACGGCCTGGTGGCCGGAATTGTGCAGGATGCCAACACGGGCGAGGTGCTGATGCTGGGTTTTCTCAACCCAGCCAGCTACGCCAAAACGCTTGAGACCGGATACGTCACCTTCTGGAGCCGCACGCGGCAGAAGCTGTGGACGAAGGGCGAAACGAGCGGCAATCGGCTGCGCGTGGTGTCTGCGGCGACCGACTGCGACAACGACACGCTGCTGTTTCGCGTGGTGGTTGAAGGCGACGGGCTGGTCTGTCATGAAGGCACCGTGAGCTGTTTCACCAGGCCGCTCGCGTTTTCGAATGCAGTGGAGGTGGCGCGTGGCTAATAAACTGCGACTCGGCCTGCCCAAGGGCAGCCTTCAGGATTCGACGATTGCTCTTTTCAGGCGCGCGGGATGGAATATCTACGCCGATGGGCGGTCGTATTTCCCGTCGATTGACGATGCGGAGATCGAGTGCATGCTGATTCGCGCGCAGGAGATGGCGCGCTACGTCGAACACGGTGTTCTCGACGCCGGCCTCACTGGAATCGACTGGGTCGTTGAAAGCGGCCTGGAAGTGACCAGCGTGACGACGCTGACCTATGCAAAGCAGAGCCGGCGCAAGGTGCGGTGGGTGCTGGCAGTGCCGGATTCGAGCGCCTACCAGAAGGCCGAAGATCTGGAGGGCAAGATCATCGCAACGGAACTGGTTGAAGTCACGAAGCGCTATTTTGCAGAAAAAGGCGTGAACGTTAAGGTGGAGTTCAGTTGGGGGGCAACCGAAGTCAAGCCGCCGACCCTGGCAGATGCAATTGTGGAAGTGACCGAGACCGGCAGTTCGCTCAAGGCGAATCACCTGAAGATTATCGATACGGTGATGGAGAGCGAGACACACCTGATCGCCGGAAAGTCGGCTCTGGCCGATGATTGGAAGCGGCAGAAGATTGACCAGATCGCCGTGATGCTGCGCGGAGCAATCGATGCGCAGTCGCAGGTTGGACTGATGCTGAATGTAAAGCGCGCCGACCTGGAGGGAGTGCTGGCGGTGCTGCCGGCGCTGACCTCGCCGACCATTTCGCAGTTGAGCAACTCGGAGTGGGTTGCCGTGAACACAATTGTGGAAGAGCGCGTGGCGCGCGACGTGATTCCAAAGCTCAAGGCTGCGCGCGCGACCGGAATCGTGGAGTATCCGCTGAACAAGGTTGTGCTTTAGCTACTGGAATTACCGGAAAGAACGATGAAACTGATTCGCACCAAAGGTCGAGGAGCACGGGAAGCAGCAGCGTGCATCGCTGCGCTGGAACGTCGGGGTGGCGCCGCACTGGATTCGGTCCTGCCGGTGGTAAAGCGCATTGTCGCGGATGTGCGCCGGCGAGGCGATCGCGCCTTGCTCCGCTACGCCGCGCAATTTGACGGGCTCGCAGATCCGGCGAAGATTCGGATTACACCGCAGGAGATGGCAGAGGCATGGAGCGCGGTGAATCCGGAGCTTCGCGATGCGCTCACGACGGCAGCGCGCCAGATTCGCGCATTTGCTAAGCGACAGATGCCGAGTTCATGGAGCAGGTCGTCGCGCGCGGGACTCGTAGTCGGCCAGGTTGTCCGTCCGCTTGCATCGGTCGGTTGCTACGTGCCGAGCGGCAGGCACCCGCTTCCTTCCACGCTGCTGATGACAGCAATTCCCGCGCAGGCGGCAGAATTGGGGCGCATCGTGGTGGTTTCGCCGAAGCCGGCGCCGGAGACGCTTGCGGCAGCGCACCTGCTCGGCATCACGGAGTTCTATCGGGTTGGCGGGGCGCACGCCGTAGCGGCACTTGCGTATGGGACACAGACACTCGCGCGGGTCGACAAGATTGTCGGTCCCGGCAACCTGTATGTCACGGCGGCCAAGCGGCTGGTTGCATTCGATTGCGCAATCGATATGCTCGCCGGGCCGACGGAGATCGTTATGACCAGCGAGTGTGGCAACCCTGCTGAGATTGCAGCGGATCTCGTGGCGCAGGCCGAACACGATCCCGAGGCACTGGCGATCTTTGTGACAACGCGAGACGAGCTTGCGAAGCTGGTCATCGCCGAGACCAAAGCGCAGAGCCGTGGCAATAGCGTGGCGCGCGAGTCGCTTGATCGCAACGGCGTTGTGATCGTGGCGAGCAGCCTTGACGAGGCGCGGTCCATCACGAATCGTCTAGCTCCAGAGCACCTTACCGTTGATTCTGCTCACGACTTGCACTGGGTCAGGTGTGCGGGCTCGATATTTGTTGGCGGATGGTCGGCGCAGCCGATGGGCGATTACATCTCCGGTCCGAACCACACGCTGCCCACCGGCGGAATGGCGCGAATACGCGGAGGGCTGAGCGTGAACGACTTTGTGAAGCTGATTACCGTGCAGGAGTACTCGGCGGAGAGTATTCATCGATTAGGTCCAAAGGCCGCGCTCCTGGCGGATGCAGAGGGACTAGCGGCGCACGCAGCGGCGATCAGGCTGCGATTGAGGAAGGCTTTGCACAAGGCCGCTCGCGTCGGAGCACGCAAAAGGAGGCCCCGTGCACAAACTTGATGCGGCCGCCGGCCCAACTCCGCGAGCGCGTGTCCAGGCGATGAAAGAGTATCACCCGCCGCTTGGGAATCGGGATGCGCTGCGGCTCGACTTCAACGAAAACACGATCGCCTGCTCACCCAAGGTGAAGGAAGTTCTTGCCCGGATTTCGGCCGGCCATCTCACGCGCTATCCCGAGCGCGCACCGGTGGAGCGCATTGTGGCGGAGCACCTGGGTGTGGCGCCCGAGCAGGTGGTGCTCACGAACGGCGTGGACGAGGCCATCCACGTTCTCTTCGAGACATTCCTCGATTCGGACGATGAGCTTCTGCTTCCGGTGCCCACCTACACCATGTACGAGGTGTACGCTTCGGCGACGGACGCACGCGCGGTCGCCGTGCAGGCTGCGGCGAATCTGCAGTTTCCTTTCCATCGCCTGATCGCCGCGATTACCACGCGCACGAAGATCATCGCGATCGCGAATCCCAACAGTCCTTCGGGGTCGGTTGCCACACGTGCACAAATTATCGAAATTGCACAGCGCGCTCCTGACGCGGTGGTTCTGGTGGATGAGGCCTATTTTCATTTCTACGGCGAGACGGTGATCGATCTCGTCGGAAAGATTCCGAACCTGGTTGTCGCGCGCACGTTTTCAAAGGCTTACGGGCTTGCGGGATTGCGCCTCGGAGTTCTAATTGGCCCCGTGGAGTTGATGCAGTGGATTCGCCGCGTGCTGTCGCCCTACAGCGTCAATTCGCTCGCGCTTGCGTGCCTGCCCCCGGCTTTGAACGATGCTGCTTACCTCGACTGGTACGTTCGCGAAGTGCTTGCGGCGCGCGCGGAGTTTGAAGCTGCGCTCGATGCGGAGGGGGTGCGGCGGTGGCCAAGCTGGGCGAATTTTGTGCTGGTCGATATTGGTGCGCAGCATCGGGAGTTTGTGCGCCTGATGTCGGCTGGAGGCGTGCTGGTGCGCGACAGGTCGAGTGATCCCGGCTGCGAGGGCTGCGTCCGCATCACCATCGGCACGCGGGACCAGATGCGCAAAGCTGTTGCTGTGCTCGACGAGACATTGAGGCAACTCCGGAACGACGGAGGAGAATGACGATGGCCAAAACTGTGCAAAGTTCATCGAAGACGCTCGCATTGCGTAAGGCGGCAGTTGCGCGCGATACCAGCGAGACGCGAATCGCGATTGCGCTCACGATTGAGGGCAAAGGGATTTACAAGATATCCACGGGGATTCGCTTCTTCGATCACATGCTGGAGCTGTTCACACGGCATGGAGCTTTCGACCTCGAGCTCACGTGCAAAGGCGATTTGGATGTGGATCAGCACCACACCGTCGAGGATGTGGGCATTGCCCTTGGCGAGGCATTCGATCGCGCGCTCGGCGACAAGCGCGGCATTTTGCGGGCGGGCTACTTCGTGATGCCGATGGATGAGACGCTGGCTATTGCTGCCATAGATCTAAGCGGTCGAGCCGCGTTCGCCGTCGACACAAAGGTTCGTACGCGTCTCGTCGGCGATCTGCAGACGGAACTGGTTACGGATTTCTTCGAAGGATTCGCGCGTGGCGCAAGGGCCAACGTGCACGTGAAGACCATGTACGGCCGATCGAATCACCACAAGATCGAGGCCATTTTCAAGGCGTTTGCGCGGGCGCTGCGGGTAGCCTGCTCGCGCGACAAGCAGCTGGGCGAGATGCTGCCGAGCACAAAGGGACTGCTCTGATGCTGGTCACGGTTATTGATTACAAGGCCGGCAACCTGACGTCGGTGCTGAAAGCACTGCGCCATCTTGGTGCGGAGCCGGCGGTTACGGATTCGGATTTATCGCTGATCGAATCCGCCGAGAGGATCGTGCTTCCGGGAGTGGGCCATTTCGCAGCGACGGAGCGGCTGAAGTCGACGGGGATGACCGGTGCCGTTCGAGCGGCGATCTCGCGAGGAGTGCCATTCCTCGGCATCTGCGTCGGCATGCAGTGGCTCTATGCCGGATCGAGCGAGGCCGCAGATTGCGCGGGTCTGGGATATTTTCCCGAAGCGTGTTCGCGTTTTCCGGAGTGCGGAGAGAAGGTGCCGCACGTGGGATGGAACTCGCTTGAGGTGCAAGGTTCGCGCCGCCTGTTCGCCGGCGTTCGAGACGGCGAGTATGTCTATTTCACGCATTCGTACAAGGCGCCGGAAACCGCGGATACTTCGGCGAAGGCGCATTACATCGAGTCCTTCGCTGCCGCCGTAGAGCGCGGTAATGTGATGGGTGTGCAGTTTCATCCGGAAAAGTCCGGAGAAACGGGGTTGAGGATTCTGCGCAATTTTCTGGAGTGGACATGCTGACCAAGCGCATCATTGCCTGTCTCGATGTCCACGCCGGGCGCGTAGTAAAGGGCGTGCAGTTTGTGGACCTCGTGGATGCCGGTGATCCAGCTTTGCTGGCGGCGCGCCACGCTCGTGAAGGCGCGGACGAGATCGTGCTGCTCGACATTACGGCCACGCATGAAGGGCGGCAGACGCTGCTCGAGACGGTTCGGCGCACTGCACGCGAACTGTTTGTACCGTTTACCGTGGGAGGCGGCATCCGTAGCGCCGAGGAAGCAGCGCAGGTCTTTGAGGCCGGCGCAGACAAGATCAGCATCAACTCGGCGGCCCTTGCCAATCCCGGGTTGATCAGCGCAATCGGCAACAGCTTTGGCGCGCAGGCCGTGGTGGTTGCCATCGACGCGCGGCGCGACCCTGAAGCCGCAGATCCGGTGCGCGATGCGCAGGTGTTCGTGCAGGGCGGACGCAAATGTACGGGACGCCGAGCCGTTGAGTGGGCACGCGAGGCTGAAGCCCGCGGCGCCGGAGAGATCCTGCTCACGTCGATGGATGCCGATGGCACTCGCGCGGGCTTCGACTGCGAACTTACGGCAGCCGTGAGCGAGGCGGTCAGCATTCCGGTGATCGCGTCTGGAGGAGCCGGCACGGTGGCGCACTTTGTGGACGTATTCTCCCGGGGGAAAGCTGATGCCGCGCTCGCAGCGAGCATCTTCCATTTCGGTGTGTCGAGCGCACGCTCGCTCAAGCAGGAATTGGCCGCGGCCGGCGTGCCTGTGAGGCTGCCATGCTGATTCCTTCCATTGACCTGATGGGCGGCCGTATCGTCCAGCTTGTACAGGGCGAGAAGTTGCGCCTCGCTTTCGACGATTGCGAGTATTGGATCGAAAAATTCTCGCGATTTCCGATGGTGCAGTTGATCGATCTCGATGCCGCCATGCGCCAGGGAGACAATTCCGCGCTGGTGGCTCGGATTTCCCGCCGCCTGCGCTGCCAGGTCGGAGGCGGAATTCGCACCATTGATCGCGCACGCGAGGTGCTGGATGCCGGCGCAAAGCGAATCATCATCGGATCGGCATTGTTTTCAGATCAAGGTACCGTGAATGGGGATTTTGCCGCCGCGCTTGCTCATGCCGTCGGCCACGAACGCGTGGTTGCAGGAATCGACACGAAGAACGGGCGCATTGCCGTGAAAGGTTGGAAAGCGCAGGTCGAGTTGACACCAGATGACGCTATTCCGCAACTGGAGCCCTACGCAGCTGCTTACCTCTACACGCACGTGGATGGCGAGGGGTTGATGAAGGGATTCCCCATAGATGTGGCTGCGCGGCTTCGCAAACTCACGACGCGGCAACTTATTGTTGCGGGCGGAATCCGCAGCCAGCAGGAGGTCGATGAGCTCGATGGGATGAGTGTGGATGCAGTAGCGGGAATGGCGGTCTACACGAATCTACTTGCGGTTTAAGCGCGCAGGTCCGAAACTCCGGTTCAGCGCCGTTGCACATCGGATATGCTGGGATCATCAACTGACCATCGCGATCGAAAGGAATACCGTAGACCATGCCGAAACAGAGCGGGATACGCCTTGCAAAGCGCCTCGATGAAGTCGGATTCTCCGATATTGTGCAGATTCGCAACAAGGTTATGGAAATGCGAGCAGAGGGTCTCCAGGTGCACTCGCTGCATGGCGGCGAGCCGTATTTCGAAACGCCGGAAACGATCAAGTATGCAGCGGTCAAGGCGTTAGTCGAAAACTATACGCACTATGCTCCGTCTTCAGGCGTGCCGCCGCTGCGCAAGGCGCTGGTGGAAAAACTTGCCGCGAAAAATCGCATCAACGTGACCACGGATGAAGTGATCGCGACGGTAGGCGGCTCGCAGGCCTTGTATGCGACATTCCAGAGTGTGCTTGATCCCGGTGACGATGCGTTGGTTTTTTCACCCTACTGGACGCCCATCGGCGATCTTGTCACCGGAGCGCAGGCGCGCCCCCTGCTTGTGCCGACGATAACGGCGCGGCGAAATGGAATCCGCAAGACGCTGGAGCAGTTTTCGACGCCGCAGACGCGGGCAATCTACTACAACACGCCGCAGAACCCCAGCGGGCTGGTCTTCACGCGGGCCGAAGCGGAGGAGGTCGCAGCGTTTGCGCGCGAGCGCGACCTCATCGTCATCGCAGACGAGGCATACGAGGACCTGGTCTACGAGGGCGAGCACGTCTCGATTGCGTCTCTGCCCGGCATGCTGGAGCGTACCATCACCTGCTTTACGTTTTCGAAGACGTATGCCATGACCGGATGGCGCGCGGGATATGCCGTGGCCAAGGAGCCGTTCATGACGGCGCTGCGCAAGATCGTTCTCTACTCGACCAACGGTGTGACGACGTTTGTGCAGCAGGCGATGATTCACGCACTCAAGACGACGGAGTCGGAGATTGCAGCGCATCGCGAGGAATATCGCCAGCGGCGCGACCTGCTGGTGGCGGCACTCAACGAAGTCGGCCTGAAGTGCGATCCTCCGGCAGGCGCATTTTACGCATTTCCGAACGCGGAGAAGATTCATAAAAACAGCCGCACCGCGGCGCAGATCCTGCTCGAGAAGGCGCACATCGCGACGATTCCCGGCTCAGTTTTTGGGGCGCAGGGCGAGGGGCACCTGCGCTTCGGTTACGCGATCACGATCAAGGAAATTGAGGACTGCGCGGAAGCCCTGCGCAAGTTCCTCGGCTAGAACCTGTTATTAACTTTCGCCGATCTGCGCCTCGCCGATTGCGCGGCTGGTTTCCACGCGCGATGAGCGGAGCAGGCGGGCGATCTCCTTCAGATGAAGCTGAACGGCATAGGCACGCAGAATCTCCGCCTGCGAGAAGTTGAAGCCCGTGTGACGCACCTTGGCCATGTGCTCCTCAAGCCGCGCAATGTCGCCTTCAAGGTCGATGGTCGGCGGCGGAACGTGGAATCGCCAGCCGTGAATGCACTTCGCCACGTATTGAAAACCTGACTGAATGTCGGCGACGAGCAGGCCCAGCTCTGGCTCAAGCTGCTGGGCGTAGTTGTCTTCATGACTGTCCCTGACGGCAATTTCCAGGGCGACGAGCGCATCGAAGATGGACCGGCCAAACTGCGCGAGCATCCCGAGTCCTTCGCGCCAGCCCGGCCCTCCGGAGGGTTCGTTGCGCGATTCCTCAAGCAGCGCATTGTTGCCGCGCAACATGGCCAGGGCGTTCCCGCGCAAATCGGCGAGGTTCTCTGCGGGATGTCCGCCGAAGCCCTGCAGGGTTCCTTCAAAGAACGCGCTCAGCACCAGGAACTCCTGCGCCAGGCCATCACGCAGGCGAAGGCGAGCGCGATCGGGAAACACGAGGGTCGACACGACGACGGCGACCACGATTCCGAGAAAGACCTCACCTACGCGATGCAGCGTAACCGTCCGATGCGAGGCCGTGGTTTGCACCAGCATGACAATTGAGATGGTGACGCCGGCGAGGCGGGAACTGCTTCGCAACCCGAGCAGCCCGCAGAGGAGGATGGCGCACAGGACTGCGAGCAGATAGTTCCACGGCAGCGCACCGAAGAGAGAGAAGGTGAAGCCGAAGATGGCGCCGATGATGGTTCCGAGAATCCGATCGCGCGAAGCCTTGATCGTTGCGCCAAAATTTGACTGCAGGACAATGATGGCACTGATGGCGCCCCAATAGCCGTCGTGCCACCCGAAGCGCCGCGCCAGCCACCAGCAGAGAGTTGCTGCCAACGCCGTCTTGGCCGCATGGATGAGCAGGCGTTTTCGCTCCCAGGTCAGAAGGCCCTCGCCGCTGGGCCTGTCGACGCGCAGCTTGACGGCGAGTTCCTGTTGCGACCACGATTTGGGCCTGCTTAATCGCATCGAGTGTTCTTCGCGAAATACGCACTTCCAGCATGACGGATTTGCGGCGTATCAAACAGTGATTTGGACCGCGCCTTCAAACCGGCTCAGCATTTAGCATAGAAGGAAGGGCCTTTATCTCCGCGCATCACTGGCCGTCTATGATCCGCGTTGGATATTCCGCAAATCTGTCGGCTGATTTGTTCTCGGATTTCCCTGAAGGGATCGAGCTTATTCGGCTGCCCCGGGATCTCGACCATGATGTCGAGGTCGAAGTGTGGATTCCCGATCCGTATCCGACTCGGAACAAGTTTATCCTTCCTCATCTACGCGGTGTGAAGCTTGTGCTGTCGATGATGGCTGGGACGGAGTGGATTCCCGCCGCCGTGGGGCCGCGCGTGACCATCTGCAACGCGCGCGGCGCTCACAACATCTCAACCGCCGAGTGGACTCTATCGGCGATTCTGGCGATGCTGAAGCATTTCCCGCTCTTTCTCGAAATCCAGCGATCAGGCCAATGGAAGCGGCGGTTTCAGGCAAGCGCGGAGTATGAGAATCTCACCGGCGATTCGCGCTCGCTGTATCCGCCTGTGATGATCGAGGAGTTGACCGGCAAAACCGTGATGCTCGTCGGGTATGGTTCGATCGGAAAGGAAATCGAACGCATGCTTGAGCCGTTTCATGTGCAAATAATCCGGTTGGCGCGAGCGCCGCGGTCGAATCCAGGCGTCCACGCAGCAAGCGAGTTGGATGCCTTGCTGCCGAAGGCGCAGGTCGTGGTTCTCATTCTGCCCTCGACGCCCGAAACGTACCATCTTTTCGACGCGAATCGGTTCTCCCTGATGCAGCGCGGCGCGCTGCTGGTGAACGCAGCTCGCGGGCCGATTGTAAACACGGACGCGCTTGTGGAGGCGCTCCAAAGCAATAGGATCCGCGCTGCTCTCGACGTCACTGATCCCGAGCCGCTGCCGGAAGAACATCCCCTGTGGAAGTGCCCGAACCTGCTGATCACGCCGCACGTCGGCGCGTCGAGCCCTGAGTTTGCGCGACGCTCGCTGAAGGTTGCGGCAGACGAACTGCGCCGCTACATGGCCGGCGAGCCGCTCCGCAACGTGGTGCAGACCTCGGTTTGAGCGGCGCGTGCTGCGCGTTGCCAGTCGCGCAGGCCGAGCGCGGCAAGCCCGACAAGGCCGGCATAGAGGACCGCGGTGAGCCACAGATCCTTGTAAATGTACTCGCCGATGTAGACCAGGTTGACGATGATCCACAGCCGCCAGTTTGCGATGTGCTTGCGTGCCTGCCACCAGCTTCCCACCAGGCTGAAGCTGGTTAACGCGGCATCGAGATAGGGCAGAGCCGCGTGCAGGCGTTTGGCTAGTTCGCCAAGCATGAAGCTCCCTGCGACCCCCGCAACGAGCGCGATGAAAAGGCTCGGCAAGGCGAGGGGAACCACACGTACTTCGCCCTCGTCGCGTACCCCGCGCCACCAGTGCCACCATCCGTAAAGCGTAAACACGATGAAGAAAGCCTGGAGCAGTGCGTCAGAAAGCAGGCGCGCACGGTAGAAAACGATGAGATAGAGAATGTCTGCAGCAAGTACGACTGGCCAGCAGATGAGCAGCCTCTTTGTGGTTAGCCAGATGCCGACAGCGGTTGTGATGAAGCCCGCCAATTCCACCCAATTCGCGGCAAGATAGTGGGCAACCTCTGAGAGGATCATGCGCGGACCGCCCGCTTCGTACGTGCTTCGGCCCGGCGGCGCAGAGGTTCGAGCAACTTCCGGCCGGGCCCGCGGAACCATTGCGCGTGCTTCACCAGGTAATCACGGGTGGCGACGCGGGCCTTTTCAGGCGAATGCAACACTCCAAGAAAGTAGTGAGCCTCGGTCAGCGCAAACTCCGCGTGGCCGAGCGCCAGCATCGGAGCGAGTGCAGATACCTCGGCTGGGCTCAGCGGGCGCACCCCCTCATAGCCTTCGAGCAACGCCCATAGGTGATCCAGATGGACGGCGACCCGATCGCCCGCATCCGGATCGCGCATCAGGGCGAGCCACTCGACAATATTGCGCTCAATGGCCTGTGCAATGTCATAAACAGCATTGGCGCGGTCTGCAAGCCCGAAGTCGATCACTGATGTGCAACCCGCACGCGGCCCCGAGCGGCTCCAGAAGAGATTCGAAGCGTGCAGGTCGTTGTGTGTCCAGAGAGAAGGCAGCGAAGGCAGCAACCGTTTCAACTCCTCGTGGAATGGCGTCAGCAGATCAAGCGCGTCATGACAATCGCGGCGAGTCGGCGCATCCTGATCGAGCACCGGTCGCGCCCTGAGGTATTGCTCAAGCGCCTCGCCGGGATTCTGCGATGCGAAGATGGTGAAGCTTGCCACAAGCGGGCGTATTCCTCTCGAAGGTGCTTCGTATCGTTCCGCCGCGACGTGCATCCGCGCAAGCATCTCCCCTGCTGAGCGCGCGTGCTCCGCTGACGTGAACGGGGTCCACGAGATTGCGTCTTCATAGAGGTCCACACCCACGGGAATCTCGTGTACTTCGTAAGTCCACTCGCCGGTTTCAACCGCCGTATCACCGGATTGGGTTTCAAAAACGCGAGGCACGCCGATGCCATTCGCAAGCAGGTGCTGCATGAAGCGGTGTTCTTCTCTAAGTCCTTCGGCGTCGCGGAGCGCGCGCGCATGCCGTTTAATGAAGACTTGTCCGCGGAGGGTTTCGACAACGCTTGCCGCTGAAAACGGCCGAGGGCTTGTAGAGAGAATTGCAACCGGTGCGCCGGCAGCCGGGAAGTGTTCCAGCAAATGCTCCAGCTCATTCAAGATCAACGGCGGCCAGTCAGGCTCGACCAGCGCTCCATCCAGTCCGTGTGCTTTTGTCGCTGTGGTCACTGATTCTGTTCTCCGCTGAAGCTCCACTAGAAGCTGTAATGTGCCGAGAGCCTCACGGTTGTTGGAGCACCCAAATGAATGAATGTATCACCGTAGCTGGCGCCCGTGTCTTTCCAATAGCGCTTGTCGAGAATGTTATCGGCGTACATGCGGAAGGTCAGGCGCCCGCCTTCTCCGCCGGGAGTGTAGCGCGCCCCCAGGTTGAACAGGTTGTAGCCGCCGACGCTGACGGCTTCATCGCGTGTGGCCTCCTTGCGGCTCGTGTAGCTCCAGCCGGGCATCAGGTGCAGGCCGCGCGCATGCGGCACAAGCACGTCTGCGAAAAAGGCAGTATGGAATCGCGGCACATTGATGACCTGCTTGTCGTCGAATGGCGGAGTGCCAGTGTTTTTTGAAGTCGCGTGCATCGCTGTGGCTGAAGCACTCAGTTGCATCCAGTTCGCGGCCTTGCCCTGCGCGTTCAACTCGATGCCATCGTGCGTCTCGTGGCCCTCGGATTCAAAACACAGGTCGCCGGGATTTCCAGTTGTGCAGAACGTGTCGGGGCCGGCGATCACCTTCGGATAGAAGAACGGTTGCCGCATGCGGAACACATCCGCTGCAAGCAGGATTCCCCGCTCGTACTTCGCACCCACTTCCGACTGCCGGGTGATGAAGGGCGTCAAAAACACATTTGCATTGTCGACCCACCATGGAGCCTGCGGCCCCAGCGAGAGCAGCGTGCCGTAGTTTCCGTAGAGCGTGAGGCTGGGCTTCGGTGAGTAGGTGGCTGCGTACTGCGGCAGCCATAGCGAATGCGGGTTGGCGTAGTTGAAGTCCGTCACCTTGGCAAACCGCCCGCCGGCCTGCAGCACGATCCGGCCCGGAAGGTGCGCGCGCTCCTGGATGATGCCCGAGCCCTGGTGATTGAAATCCGCAAGCCTCGCGGGCCCGGCCTGCTGATACGGGCTCTCCGGCGCGTAGGAGATGTTCGGCTGATACACGTTCTCGACGCCGAGGGGTGTATAGACGATTGTCGGAGAAAGATCGACGGAGCGGTGAAAGAGCGATCCGCCCCCGACCACGTCGTGACTCACCGGGCCGGTTGTGAAATGCCCCAGCAGCAAAGCCTCGCTGACCGCATCGATTCTCAGCTCGCCGGGACTGCGATAGTCATAAATCTCATAGCTGCCATCGGGGCAAAAGAAATAGAAAGGCGAATCGGGGCACAGCGAATTGCCGTTCGCATCCAGCGCCGGCCCATATGGCCAGATCACGTTGTCGTTGATGAGTGAATGGCTGTACGAGCCGCTGAAATGAAGATTCCAGTTTGCGGTAAGGTTGCGCTGCAAACGCGCGCCGGCATTGAAGGTGTCGAAGATATTTGGCTTCGACCAGCGTTGGAATCCGAGCATCACCGATGGATACATGTGGGCCGGCACGATCATTCCGCCCAGCAACTGGTACCCGGCTTCCGAGCGCTCCCGCTTGTGCTGGTACTCGAAGTCCGTCATGAACTCCGTCTTTGTGCCGAGCTGCCAGCGGCCATCTGCGGCGCCCATGCCGCGCCAGCCGTTTGCGCCTTCGACATAGGTGTGGATGTCTTCAGCGACGGCCGTAATCAGCACTCCGGAGTTGGCGCGAGCCCCAGGCACGAGAAACTCAGTTGAGCCATACGAGGAGCCGAGATGATCGGTCGCCAGGTCGATCGAGGGATGCAGCCCTGCGTACGGCTCCTTCGTCGCATAGTCGATAACGCCTCCCGCAGAGGCCACGCCGCTCTCCAGCCCGGCGATGCCCTTGATGATCTCGACGCGCTGCTTGTTTTCGAGCGGCACATCCTGCTCGCCAGCGATAGTCGCGCCATTAATCTTCAGCCCGGTCGCCAGATCGATGGGAAACCCGCGGATCTCGTAGTCGCCGTAGTAGCCCACCGGTGCGTAGTCTTCGCCGACAGACGCATCGTTCTTAACCACGTCAGAGAGTACCCGGGAGATCTGATCGCTCATCAGCGCGCTGGTCAGGTCGGTGACGGATAGCGGCGTTTCTTTGAGCGGCGTGTTGTCCAGGCTCGCGCCCGATGCCGAGTCCGACAGGTAATCGTCCTTCACCTCGCCGTGAACCACTACCGTGGTGGTCACGCGGTCAGGCTTCTGCTGCGATTTGTCTCCGGCGTTCGGTTGCGTGGGAGCGGTCTGTGTCTGCGGGTTCGACGGTGCGGGCGCTGTGCTCTGCGCCGATCCACGCACTCCAGCGAAGCCATACACGAAAAGCGCAAAGCAGAGCACGGTTCGGCTGAGAAGGAAGCTTTTGATGAGTCCCGGCTGCTTCGCCGCCGCGTCATCGGCTAGGCAACGCGCAGGGTCAAAGCCGGAATTTCGAAGAAGAGACGCACGCGCGCGCATAAACCTGCTCCCACTTTCATGAAACAAGAGCGTCTGCGCTGCGAATCGAGGAAGTTGGCCAACCTGGCTTAGAAAGCTTCCCACGCCGGTATTATCCGGATCGGGTTCGAGGGTATCTTCTCAGCCCCACACAGTGGAGCACCCCTGTTTCAATGCTTACGATTGAAACACCAGCAAGGGTGCAAATGCAAATCGTTCCGGTCCTCGCTCGGCGCCGATGAAACTGTGAAGATGCGACCTTTCACCAGATTGCTGTTCGCGAATTTGCACTTCCGGGGCATTCAATCCGATCTTCAGGAAGCGGCAGTGCCAGGCGATTGAACCTCGCCGGCGAGGGAGAACCGGTTCTGACTGTTTCTAGGAGCGGCTATCGTGCGGCAGGACTTCAGGCATCCCAGATAGCACAGATATCGGTGCATTTATTGGGGTATAAGTTGGAATAAGTTCTCACTTAGTCGATCGCTAAGTTATTCCAGGAGGACAAATAGTCGGGTACGTTCGGCCTATTCTTCGCGAAATCACCGCTGCGCGGTCAGAATTCGATTGTGAATGCACCATGAATGGTGATATCCACAGAATCTACAAGGGTTTTGCACTTGCATCCACAGATCGAACGGGCCTATTGTCTCTAACTAGCTGGTGACTCTGTAGCTGACTGGAACAACAGCTCCGGTCTGGTGGAAAGCGCAAGTAACGGTTTCGGTTTCGAGGTTCATGGTCGGTTCGCCGATAGTGGACGGAAGGATTGAGATTGAGAGTGCGCCGGAATCCAAATCAGGAATGTTGTGACTTGATTGGACCCGAAGATTCATCCGCGGCGCGAGCCGAGGATGCAAAGTTCGATTCAGCCAGGGAGACATCATCGACCCAGCCGTAGATGCGGAAGCAGGGCGACTTGCGGAAGCAGATACGGGTCAGCCGAGGAAGCGAGTTTCGGGGCGACTCGAGACGAGCGGAATCGGCGAACGCCGAGAGGCCCGAGATTTAGGGCAACCTGGAAATTGGTTGATCGGCGTAGCCAAAGCGGAGTGTCCGGAGCAATCCGGAGATTCCACCGAGGCGAACCGGAAGGTGTGCGATCCGAGGTAATTCGGACATCCCATCAGCCGGTGCCGGAGGATGAGCATTCGGGGCGACCCGGATACTGATCGTCGGCGATACCGGGGGCGCGAAGCGTCGGGGCAACTCGGAGCTTCCACAACCGGCACCGCCGAAGGAGAGAGAATCGAGGCGACTCGACGATCGATCACCGGTAAAGCCGGAGGTGCAGGACAAGGGGCAACCCAAAGTCCTACATCGCGGGCGCTGCAGGAGGGGGCGAGCGCAACCGGGTCGACCCGGAACCTTGCTGAAACCTGCAACGTCGAAGGCATGCGAAGTTCGGGGCAACTCGAACATCCATCGCCGGCACAGCCGAAGGCCCGAAGCCAAGGGGCAACCTGAGGCACAGGACGCCGGCTCAGCACAAAGGGAGCGTGGTACGGGGCAACCCGGAGACGCAACCCGGGCGGAGCGGGAAGATGCAGGAGGCGGGGCGACCCGCAGCCTCATCAACAGGCAGAACGGGACGATGCATGATCCAATGAGCTATAAGATCATCCTGAAAGCGCCAGGGGCCGAAAGGTCTCTGGCGTTTTCGAATTTTGGGGCTTATTTCTTAGTTGCCGAGCCACTTGCGGCAGATGCGAGCCTGCTCGGTTCCTCCTCTATTTCACCATCGATCGCATCTTACCCACGACACCCCTGCTTGGTAGTCACGATTCCATTGGTGAGCGGCGCCAGTGCGGGGCAGGCCCCGTCGGCTCGGCGGGATGAAGGGGCCTGAACGTGCTGACGATTCAGCATTAATGCATCGCCGCGGGTCCGGGGCCTTGTCCAGGGCGGTTCGCGTTGAGCATGAAGGCCAGAAACACCAATCCGAATGACATCCACGAGAGCTCCATGTAGACGTCCTGGTAGCCCTGCATCTGCGCCTGCTGGTTGAGCTGGTTATAAATTGATGCGAGCGCCAGAGCGCCGCTGTTGGCGCTGCCGAAGGTTCCGCTGAAGAAACCGGTAAGCGCATGCTGGTGCTGCGAGAAGACACTGGAGCCCGACTCCATGAAGCTTTGCAGGTGTTGCTGATGCCACATCGCGCGACTGGTCACCTGCGCATTAGTGATGGCAATCATGATGCTGCCGCCAAGGTTTCGCACGAAGTTGATGAGGCCGGCAACCTGGTTGCTCTCTTCCTTCGCTATGCCCACATACGCGGCGTTGGTGATGGAGATGAAGCAAAACGGGAGCGGCAGCATCTGCACCACACGCAGCCACGATGCCTGCGCGAAGCTCATCTGCAGGTTGGTGACATAAGCCGCATAGCGGAATGTGATGATGAACATAATGAATCCGCAGACGGCCAGCGTACGCGCCGAGATCTTGCCGGTGGCGAATCCCGCCATCGGCATCACGATCACCAGCGCAATGCCGCCCGCAGTCAGCGCCAAGCCCGCAGTCGTAGCGTTGTAGCCCAGCAGTTGCTGCATGAACTGCGGCTGTAGCACGGTGTTCGCGTTTAGCACACCGCCCACCAGCATCATGAGGAAGCAGCAGATCGCAAAGTTCTTAAACCGGAACAGCTTCAGGTTGATAAGCGGGTTCTTCTGCCGCCACTCCCAGACCACGAGCCCGATCATGCCGCCCACAAACAGAACGGCAAAGAAGCAAATGAAGCCGGAGGCAAACCAGTCGTTCTCCTCTCCCTTATCCAGCATGATCTGCATTCCGCCCATCGCGATCGTCAGGAACGCGAGGCCCATGTAGTCCATGTTGCGCAGCTTCGATCGATCCGGTTTGATCCACGGCGGATCCTCGACGAGGCGCGTAACCAGGATGAAAGCAAGAAGGCCGACGGGAATGTTGATGAAGAAGATCCAGCGCCAGGTGTAGTTGTCCGTGATCCACCCGCCGAGCGTGGGACCGATCGATGGCGCGAGCACGGCGACGAGGCCGTACAGCGCAAAGGCCTGCCCGCGCTTGTGGGGCTCAAACGAGTCGGCCATGATGGCCTGAGCCATGGGCTGCATGCCGCCGCCGCCCGCGCCCTGGACCACGCGAAAGATCAGCAGCATGGGCAGCGATGGCGCCGCTCCGCAAAGGAAGCTCGCAATCGTAAATACGGTAATGCAGAAGACGAAGAAGTTGCGGCGGCCCATCAGGCCGGATGCCCATCCGCCCAGCGGCAGCACGACCGCGTTCGAGACGAGATAACTGGTAAGCACCCACGTGCTCTGATCCGTGCTGGCGCCCAGGCTGCCGGCAATGTGGGGCAGCGCGACGTTAGCGATGGAGGTGTCGAGCACCTCCATGAAAGCCGCGAGCGCCACCGTGGCGGCAATGAGCCACGGGTTGACCCTAGGCTTCCAGTGCGCAAGGTCAGCGGCGTTCGGATTCTCCATTGTCGTGGCCGGTGCTGCCGCTGCCGGCACCGGCGGTTCTGTCTGCAACTCGGGCAAAAACTCTCTCCTGGCGCGGTGTATTGCATTATTTCAGTTGCGGGGAATGCGGACTTCAGCGACCGAATCGCAGCCTTTGACGGTCCGGATCTGTCACTCAACTATAGATGAGGGTTCATGCCCGTGGGGTTCACGGATTGTTGTGAGTGCCTCACAATGCGGCATTTGGCGCGGATGCCGGTTGCGCAACCACGGGTGTGCGCCAGCCGATAAAGGCGATGGCCAGCGCCACAAGCTGCATGGAAACGATAAAGGCGACGCAGGCGGGCCATTTGCCAAGCGCCCAGAATGCACCGGGAACCACGCCAGCCGCGGTGCCGCCCAGGTAATAGCAGGTGAAATAGATTCCCGCCGCGGTGACGCGGGCCCCAGGAGGCGCCGCCACGCGCAGGTGGCTTTGCGAGGCTGTCTGCGCGATGAATACCCCGCTGGAGAGCGCCGCCAGGCCGAGCACGACTACGGGGAGCGAGTGAATCAGGGTGAGCGCCACGCCGGCAATTGAGCACAGAATGGCTCCGGCAATGCCGGCGCGCAGGCCGACACGCGTGATAAGGTATCCGGCTGCGGGTGTAACAACGAGTCCGACCAGGTAGACAAAGAACAGCGAGCTGAGCGCGGTTATGGAGAGAAGGAACGGCGCGGCGCTCAGGTAAAACGTAATCCACGTGAACACGCCGACCAGCGAAAACAGCACATTGAATCCCACGGCAAATGTGGCCACCAGCCGTCGATTCCGGAAGAGCGCCTGGACCTGGTAGAAGAACGCGGGACGATCCGGCGCCGATTGTGAATGCGCTGCTCGACGGCGCCCATGCGGCAGCCATGCTGCCACCAACGCCGCGCCCACCAGCGAGGCTCCGCCAAGCGCCAGGAAGCTCACACGCCAGTTGAAGGCGTCGGCCAGGATGCCGGCCGAGATGCGGCCGATGAAGCCGCCAAGCGCCGTACCACTGACATAGAAGCTCATGATGAGCGCCACGCGATCAGGAGGCCACTCCTCGCCGATGTAGGTAACGACGACGGCGATGATGCCGGGCACCATGATGCCCTGCAGAAATCGCCAGAAGATGAGTTGCGCCAGCGAGGTTGAAGTCGCCGCAAGCAGCGTTGGAATCGAGACTCCCAGGATCGACAGAACAATGACCCGCTTTCGCGCCAGCCGCTCCGTAAGTGCGCCAAACAGGGGCGCCGAGATCGCGACGCCCAGCGTGGCTGCCGAGACGGTCATGCCTACGCCGGTTTTGGAGGCGTGGAACAGGCGAGCCAGCATGGGGAGCAAAGGCTGCGTACAGTAAAGCTCAAGAAATGCACAGACTCCGCAAAGGGTCACGGCCGCAGCGGCTTTGTGGCTGGGCACCGGATGAGGAACAGGCTGGGCGAGCGGTTCCAAGTTTCAGGATACAGGGGATGCCGGGTGGTGGAGCTTGGGTGGGTAAGCACGAACTTCGACCTGACCTTTCACCTCTCCACACCGAGCGGTTAACCTAGGCAGGAGATGGATTCCCCTCTTCCCAAGCCTCCGCGTCGGGGTATGGAGGCATTTGCCTTTCGCGATTTCCGGCGATATCAACTGGCACGGGTGGCAGTGATCCTGGGCGCCGAGGCGCAGGCGGTCGCGGTGGCGTGGCAGGTCTATTCGATTACGCACCGCGCGATCGACCTCGGCTACACGGGGTTGGCGCTGTTTCTGCCCGGGTTGCTCTTCCTGCTGCCGGCGGGCCACGTGGCCGACCGGTTCGACCGGCGCCACGTCATCCTCTGCTGCTATGCGCTCCAGGTCTTCTGCACTGCCGCTTTGCTCCTGCTGGCGATTCTGGGAACTCATCGTGTCTTTTTCATCTACGCGGTTCTCTTCCTGATCGGCACGGGGCGTTCGTTCTCCGCGCCGGCCAGTTCGGCTTTGTTGCCGCACCTCGTGCCGGAAACGCACTTCGTGAACGCGGTCACCTGGGGCGGAGCCATCTTCCAGATCGCCAATGTGACGGGGCCGGCGCTGGGCGGACTTCTGTTCACGCTGCCGCTTGCCGCATTCCTGCGCGGTCTCGGGCTGGAAGGCGCGGGCATCGTCTACGCCTTCACCATGGCGACACTCGTCTGGTTCATGGTGCTCATCTTCAGCCTTCACGTCCGGCCCGGGCGCATGGAGCATCGCGCCGCATCGCTGAAGGTGGTGATGGCCGGATTCCAGTACGTGCGCCGCTCGCCGCTCCTGCTCGGATCGATGTCGCTCGATCTCTTCGTGGTGCTGCTCGGCGGCGCCGTGGCGCTGATGCCAATCTTCGCCAGCGACGTGCTGCACACCGGCCCGCGCGGCCTGGGCGCGCTGCGTGCTGCTCCAGCTATCGGCGCGCTGACCATGTCGCTGGTGATGGCCAGGTTTCCCGTCAGCCGCAAGGCGGGCGCGCGGATGTTTGTGTGCGTGGCGATCTTCGGTGTGGCGACGGTGATCTTTGGGATGTCGAAGAGCCTGTGGCTGTCGCTGGCGGCATTGGCCGTAGGCGGCGCAGCCGACATGATCAGCGTCATCATCCGCGGCTCGCTGCTGCAGATGGCTACCCCGCCCGAAATGCGCGGCCGCGTGAGCGCGGTCAATTCGCTCTTCATCGGCGCATCCAACGAACTGGGCGAATTCGAAAGCGGACTGACGGCGCAGTGGTGGGGCGCGGTTCGTGCGACAGTTTTCGGCGGTGTTGCCTCATTGGCCGTCGCCGGCACATGGGCCGCGCTATTCCCGGGCCTGCGGCGTGCCGATGAGCTGAGCGCCGAGGCGCTGCGGCCGCAGCCTCGCGGTCCGGAAAGTATCGAGACGCCCGCAGCGAGTTAGTTCGGCGAGTTGCTCGAGTTCAAAAGGAGGAGGCGTGAAGCCCTGGAAGATTTTTGTGATTCCAACTGCGATCATGCTGGTGATCGCCTCGATCTACATTTTCACGATCTGGAAGAAGCGGCACAATCCCGGCGTTGTCGGCCAGGAACAGAAGCTGACCATGGATGACGTGGTCGTGGTGCGTATGGAGTTTCCGGCGCACTTCGACGATTTGAAGGACCTGGAAGGCAAGAGCGTGTGGATGAAGAACGGCTACACAATGCCCTACTTTCCCTACGCCGGCGGCAAAGTGGACTTCAAAAAGCGCTTGGGCGTGATTCCTCCGTTGCAGAAGCTCGACATCAGGAAGGCGATCAAGGCTTCGCTGCCAGCCGAGGTGGATGATGGCATCAGCCACGGGCAACGGCAGGCGCTTTTCGTGTTTACTCTGGCAGGTGATGAGAAGCACGAGTATGCGATGCCGGTGGGTGCGATGGATGCGGGCGAGGAACAGTACTACGATGACCTGCTGTTCTTTTACGACGACCCGCACACCATCTACTCCCATTGGCCAAAGGATGTGTGGGCTGCCGTGGATGCGCGCCAGGTGAAGCCGGGAATGAACGAACTGCAGACGCGGCTCGCGATCGGGCAGAAGATACAGACGGACAATCCGCGGACCGAGGGCAACCGCACCGTGACCTACGATGCCGATGGAAAGAAGTGGACCGTGACATTTGTGAATGATCGGGCCACCACGGTGCGGGGCGGCTAGGGCTCGGGGATGGGTTCCGAGATTTCCGCGACTTTTTATTCTTCCGGACTCTGTGGACAAGTTATTTATTTTCATAAGGCTTGTGGGATGGTTGCGTCTGCAAAGTCCTCTGCTCATCGAGCTCAGCCGCAGGGTCCTCTCCGCAAAAAACCTGGACGCGAATGAACAGAGACCAACGGACGGTGAACGGCGAAGATGTGTCAGGCGATACTCTCACCAAGCAAGATCACTGTGCGACACGGGCTGGATTACATGCAAATGCGGCGAAGGTCTTTGCGCAATGAGATGGAATTAGTTGATCAATCTGCTCAGCGCTGCAGGAGGTCGATGGGCTGGGTGAAGTCGGTGGCGCGAATGTATTTCGCCAGGCTGGGATGCTGGCGTTCGAGGGCCAGGTACATCTCCCACGCAACGCGGCGATAGCTGAAGTGGCCGGCGGGGCCGGAGCGGAGTTCGCTGATGTATTGCGCTTCGGCGAAATCCATCTTGAAGAGGCAGCGCACGCGCGTGGCCAGCGGGAGCAGGTAGAGCGCCGAGAGCGGAGCCTCCGGTGCGGAGCCGGCGGCGATCTTTGCGCTTGCAGAGTAGGCTGACTCGATGGCCTGCTGGTATTCGGCCAGAACGCCGGCCTCTTCGAGGCCCGCAACGTCGCCGGAGTGCGGAGTCTCGTAGCCGTGCCGCGACGTGAATCCCTGTTTGATCTGCGTAACGCGGCGGTGGCGGTGCATGTCGCGGAAACCGCCGATGTCCATCAGGATGTCGAAGCGCAGTGCGGCTCCGGCGTGGAAGACGCGGAGGGCTTCATCGTGCTTGCCGCGGTGCTTTAACCCGAGCTCGATGATCTCCGAAACCTGAGACGCGGGGAGCCCGGCGACGATGTCGCGGATCTGGCGGTAGGGATGGTCGCTGGCCCAGTAGATGAGCGTTGCCGCGAGTTCGACTTCAAGGGTTTCGGTGCGCTCGACGAGATCGACGACCGGGGCTGCGGCAGGTTCGATTCCTTTCAGCAGCTCTGCAGATGCTTGTTCGAGTTCGGTGCGCGTCTGGATCAGGTAGGCGCTCGGTTCAGCGTATTTGACCAGCGTAGGCGCGGACCGGACCTCGCGGGTGAGCAGGTTGGAGGCTTCGGCGGCGAGGGTGCCCTCGGGGGCTAAAGCCTCTTCCCTTTCTGGTCCGCTACTGTACGGGCTGAAGCCCGAACCCTTCGAGCTTGTACCCTCCAAGGTGGCCGATTTTTCAAAGGCGGCAAGCCTGGCCACGAATTCGGCTGCGGCTTTGGCGTTCACGTTCCAGGCTGGGCCGGTGGCGGCGTCGCGCAGCTTCTTTCCGAGATCGCGCACTTCGGCGATGGGATGGGAAAGGAGGCGTGAGACCTGCGTCTCCAGCGTGCGTGCATTCAGGATCTGGCCGAGGGAGGTGTTGGTGGCGAGCGGAAGAAGATAGCGTGCCACGTCAAAGGCCCGCGCTTTCAGAGTGCGGTCGTAGGCTTCCGGCTTCATCGCCTCAGGGCGGGCGACGCGCTGGCGGAGGGCTTCATGCACGGCTGCGGTGGTGCGCTGGTAGGTTGCGAAGAGATTGTCGATCGTCTGGGTGTACAGGCGGGCCGATGCGGAATCAGGACCGAAATCGGGAAAGTACCAGCCGGATTTCTGAAAGTTCTGGTAGCGGGTTGAGCGCTCCTGCCCGTCCCAGCGCTGTTCATCGACCAGAACAATGGCGGCGAGCAGGCTTAAGCGCTCGACTGCAAAGGCAATATGCGCCAGGTCGGCGATGGATCGGTGGCCGTATTGGAAATAGAATGTATTGAGAAATTGCTCGGCACGCTGGGCGCTGATTTCGGTGAGGGATTCGCGCATGGAGAGCGCTGAACGTGAGTACTTGGCCATGGCATAGGCCAGGACTTCGGGATCGGCTCCATGCACGGCGTAGACATCAGTCTGGTTACGGGCACCGGCGGGCGGAAAAGATTCGCTGGACATGGACGAGGGCTCGCGAACAGAATACGGCATCAGGGAAGACGGCCCTGTGAATCCCCCGAACCGATAGAGCCGTCAAACCAGCAGCGCGGGAGCATGCGGCAGAATGCGGGAGTTTAAATTGCGAACATCGCAAAGGCCCCGGCCATTGCCAACCGGCCGCTGGTCCATGTCCCAGCGGTGGAACGATCTGCTTTTTGCCCATTGGCGGGTGCCGGCGGCGACGATTTCGCAGTTTCTGCCTGAGGGTTTGCAGCCGGACACGTTTCAGGGTTCGGCGTGGATCGGGATCCTGCCTCTCTGGATGGATCGCCTCAACTTCCGCGGAGTTCCTACCGTCCCCGGCGCGCGGAGCTTTCCTGAACTCAACCTGCGCACCTATGTCCACGACCAGCACACCAATACGCCGGGAATCTACAATCTCTCGGTGGATATCGGCAGCCTGCTGGCTGCCGCCACCGTGCGATTCATCTTCCGCACACCGTGCAACTGGGCAGAGATGCGGCTGAGCCAGCGAACCGAGCGCGAGTTCTCGTTCTACAGCCGCCGGCTCTTTGTGGGCCAACCGGTCATCTTCAACGCGCGCTATCGCGGGCTGGGGCCGACGCGCCGGCTGGCCGAGATCCGCAGCGGGTCGCTGGAGTACTTCTTTACCGAACGCTATTGCCTGTTCACCAGGAATCACGCAGGACAGGCAGTGCGGGCGAATATTCATGCGGTCACCTCTCCGCTGGAGGATGCCGAAGCCGAGATCGAGCGCAACGACCTGCCCGCAGCTCTGGGCATCCAGCTTGCCGAGCAGGAACCGGTACTGCACTATTCGCGGCGCCTGGCGGTGTACATCTGGCCCGCGGAACTGGCAGAGCCCGCACGCAGAAGAGAGCGCATCCCCGCGCAGGCCATGCCGACAGGGTGAGATCGACTCGACCGCCGCTGGGCCTTCTGTCATCAAGCATCCCGACTCGCCGAACCTGTGTCCAACAAGAATCCGACGGCCCGTTGCCTATAATTGCCCTTGGAAATGCGCGGCGGTGTTGAACCAAGCCTGCGCTGATATGGATAAGGAGCACGATGGCGGATCTGCAGGGAAGAATTGCGCTGGTGACGGGAGCTTCGCAGGGAATCGGACGGGCGTGCGCGCTGGAGCTGGCCAAGGCCCGCGCGACCGTGGCGCTCGCCGCGCGGAACGAAGCCAAGCTGGCCGAGGTGGCCGCTGAGATTGTGGCTGCCGGGGGGCAGGCTGCTGCATTTGCGCTCGACGTTGCCAGCGAGGAGTCGATCAAAAATGGCGTGAAAGCCGCGCTCGATCGCTTCGGCAAGGTGGAGATCCTGGTTAACAATGCCGGCATCACGCGCGATGACCTGATGATGCGCATGAAGCGGAGCGACTGGGACGATGTGCTCAGCACCAACTTGACCGGAACCTTTCTGCTGACCCAGGCGCTGCTGAGGCAGATGATGAAAAACCGCTGGGGACGCATCATCAACATCACCAGCGTGGTTGGCCGCACCGGCCAGGAGGGCCAGGTGAATTACGCGGCGTCGAAGGCGGGCCTAATCGGGTTTACGCGGTCGCTGGCACGCGAGGTGGCGTCGCGGGGAATCACGGTGAATGCGGTAGCGCCGGGATATGTTGAGACGCCGATGACCGCGGTACTCGACGAGAAGCTGCGCGCGAAGATGATTGAGCAGATTCCGCTGGGACGGCCGGGGACGGATGCGGAGATTGCGCAGTCGGTCGTGTTTCTTGCGTCCGACGCCGCCGGGTACATCACGGGGCACGTGCTCGACGTGAACGGCGGGATGTTCATGGGCGCGTGAGGTTCTCTGCGCGCCACACGACATCTAGATTCCCAGTCGGTCTTTCAGCGTGCGGACGCGATCACGCGCAACTGTGAGCTGCGTGTGCTGCGAGTCTTTCAGCGTGAGCACGACTTTTCCGGCGAACCAGGAATTCACTTCGTGAATCCAGTCGACATTCACCAGCGCCGATCGGTGGACGCGCAGGAACTTTGCGGGCTCGAGGCGGCGCTCGAGGTCGGCGATGGTTTGATCAACGCAGTGGCGGCGGCCATTCACAACAGCAAAGGTGAGCTTGTCCTGGGCGATAAAATGAGTGATGTCATCGAGCGGCAGGAACGAGATGCGTTCGCCCACGCGGGAGGCGATCCGGCTAGGGTAGGCGGGCTGGCTTTCACGAAGTGAGGCGGTCAGTTCCTTGAGCAACTGCGGCAGGGCGGGATTCTGCTGCCAGTCGGGTTTGACGATCGGCCGCAGGCGGCCCAGCTTCCCGATGGCGCGCTCCAGTTGCGCCGGCTCGATCGGCTTGAGCAGGTAGTCGATTGCATTGGTTTCGAAGGCCCTGAGGGCATGCTGATCGTAGGCGGTGGTGAAGATAACGAAAGGCTGGACAGAAAGCCTCGAGAGCATCTCAAAGCCGTTGATGCCGGGCATCTGGATGTCGAGGAACAGAACGTCGATTGGCTGCGATGAAGAGTCGTTGAGGACCTTGATCGCGGCGGACGGATCGGTTGCAGTTCCGGCAACCCGAAGTTCTGGAAACTCCGCGAGCATCCGTTCGAGGCGATCGAGAGCCAGCGGTTCGTCGTCGACCAGGAACGCGCGCAGGGAAGCTTCTTCCATCATTGCGAAACTCCCGCCGGAATCCGAATCGTGACCACGGTCTTGTTCTCAACGCGATTCACGTTTAGTTGCGCCGCATCGCCGAATAGAAGTTCCAGCCTTGCCACCAGGTTGCCGAGGCCGTGCTCGGGCACAACGTCGGCGAGCGAGAATCCGGGCCCGTCATCGGTCACGGTTAGCTGAAGACGGCCGTCAGAAATTGCCCCTTCAACACGGATCGAGGCCGGCTCGGTGCGATGGGCAGCGACGTGCTTCACGCTGTTCTCGACCAGCGTTTGCAGGGCAAGCGGCGGGATCTTCAGATCGCCAAGAGCCTGAGGAACTGCAATCTCGTAGTGCAGGCGCTGTCCGAAGCGTGTTGCTTCAATCTCGAGGTAGTCGCGAACTATCTTTAGCTCCTGTGCCAGCGGGACGAGGCTGCTCTGATTTGCGCTCATCGAGAAGCGGAGCAGCGATGCGAGTTTGCCAACCGTGTCCTCTGCGCGTTTAGGGTCAGTCGGGATAAGAGACGAAATGGAATTGAGCGTGTTGAAGAGGAAATGCGGGTGAATGCGCGACTCCAGCGAGGAAAGCCGCGCTTCGACCAGCAGCTTGTTGGCGCGTTCCTGCTCCACCTGGCGCGTGCGCAGTTCAAGAGTGGCATCCTGCAGCCGGTGCCGCAGAGTTTCAAAAGACGTGATGCTCAGGCCTACGACGAGAGTGATAACCACACAGATGGGTAACGATGATTGAACTTCGCGCCAATAAAAACCGGGAGTGATAATGCCTGCCAGTTTGAGAACGAAAGCCCCGGCGACAGAACCGGCAGTGGCTGTGGCGAGAAGCACGGCCGTGTCGATTACAAAGATGAATCGCGGATAGCGCTCTGTATATCGAAAACCGATCCAATTGAGAGAGAGCGCGGTCGGGAAGCCGATGAGCATCGCGTAGATGAACGACGCAAGGAACTTGGTGCCGATCTGCGAGAGGTGCGCGTGCTCAATGACGAGGATGAGAATCGCAACGACAACTGCGATTGCAGGGACGATCCAGATTTCTCTGCAGAAAGCCTTGAATGCCTGGAAGGTCTTTCCCTGTTTGTCACCCGGCGGTTCAATGGACTGCAGTTGTGCGCGGATCATAGCTGGAATCGCACTCCTACGGAGGTGGCCGCTTGATAGGGTGCAGACCCGTAATTCGACGTCCTGCTGCCGGACGGAACCGCAACGTGCACATAGGACGAAAAGTGGTTGCCGAACCAGCGATTTACATCGAAAACTGAGACATAGCTGTGATCGTCGAGATTGGCGACGATTGATCCAGAGACATCCCATTCCTTCCAGCCGGGCAGCTCCCGCAGGCGGTCCTTGCCCGCATTGAAGAATGCATAGTGTTGCCGGCCGGCCAGCGGTGAGACCGACATGTCGCGGAAGTAGGGAGTGTTCGGCGGGGTGTAGAACTCGCCGATGAATGTGACGCCTGAGTGCAGCGTGCATTTGGCTCCGAGGAGCACGGCGGCCTGCTCCCGCCAGACCGCTTCGCCGTGGATCTCCCAAGCCTGTCCAAGAACGCGCGTGAAGGTGAGGGCTCCGAAGGAGTCTCCGCCGCGATCGTTTCCGGCGATCAGGGATGTGTCGAATCCACGCACCAGAACGTTATACCGGAACGCAGTGGTATCGCGCAGTGAAGAGTTGGCCGGGGCCAGCGTTGCGGTCGACCATGCGAACGTCAACGCATGTCTTCCGCGGACCCAGTCGGCCTTCACCATGTCGCGACCCTGGTTTACGTTGAGGCGGTCAGTGGGGTTGGTCGGGTCGCGCGGCGGATCGAGCACGCCGGCGGCCGTGAACGCGTACCCGGTGCCCCAGCGGACCATCTTGCGGCCGAGCGTGATATCGAAATCACCAGCGGAGAGCCCACCGTAGACCTCCTTCACGTGCAACTGCGATACGTTGTCATAGTACGTGGTCGTTAGCCCGATCAGGCTCGCGGAAAAAGTGAGGCGACTCCGATAGCGGGCGTCGAGTGTCGGCTCGACGAGGACCTGGTTGAGCACTTCGGGTTCCGGCCCACGCAAGCCGCCGTAGAAGGTCGCGTCATCGATCACCGCGATGGAGTATCGCGTGCTCAGTGTGCTCTCTTCAGCAGGCGGCGGATCCTGCGCAAAGGCACAGGACCACGCAGTTGCAAGGAAGAGAACCGGAATGAGCAGGCGAGCTTTCATGGTTTTGCGAGCTCCGCACTACGGCCAGTAGACGAGTTCGATTTCGATGGTTGAGCCGGGTGCTGCGAAGGTAAACTTTGTTTCATCGAACGGCGGAGGCCCCGGGCGTTTCGCAGGGTTGTTGGAGTGGCCGTAACCCTCGAGGGGCATTCCCATTTCGTTGAAATCCAGTTTCCCGTTCTTGTTCTCGTCGTGAATGACCGCGACTCCGTAGGTTCCTTCTGCGAGGTTGTCGAACACGGCTTCAGCGGTCAGAGTCTTCGGGTCGATTTCGACGATCCTGGCGGCGACGATTGTGCTCTCGTCTCTGCGAAGCGCGACGCGAATGTTGCCGACGGTGTTCCGAATGCCCGTGATCTTCACGGTGAGCATGCCGGTCCGCGGGGCTTGCGCGATCGAAACCGCACATAATGCAAGACAGGCGATGGCCATGAGTGCGAACCAGATTGGTTTGCGATGTCTTCCGGTCATTTGTTCTCCTTTCACGATTGGGTTGAGTGGATGGTGGAGTATTTGTGATGACGTGTTTTTGAGCGCTAGAAACGGTCGGCGCGGCCCTGGTAGAAGAGCTTGTCCGGCAGATCGTGCGGTGCGGCGCCGGAGTACTCGAGCACACTGTGCGAGTTGTGGCGGATTTCGTCGTAGAGCGTGAGGCGCCGGAGCAGCAGCCTGCCGCCAGACGCCGTATATTCGTCGAAGGTGGCGGACTTGATGTGCTTGCCTGAGGTCAGGTAGAACTCGGCGCGCAGAGGGCGTGCATCATCTGCGCGAATCCAATAGAGGATGCGCTGATAGGTCGCGCCCTTGCGCTTGGCCGTGAGATTGAGAACGTAGCAGTTTTCATTGCCGACTTTTTCTTCGCGTACGAATTCCGCCGCGTAGTCGACCGCGTAATTGGTGCGCGCGACGTCGCCATTTGAGGCATCGCCCGAGAGCCGTTCCAGGGGCGTGATGCGCACGGGGCGGCTGGTGTCGGGCAGGTAGATCCACATATCGTCGCCGAGCATCAACAGGTGCCGGCCTTTCTCGCGGGGACTCAAGAATTCGACATACGTTTTGTCGGTACCCTTTTGCGAAACTTCGTAGAAATGCTCTTCATCGGACTTGCCCGATTCGTAGTTGGTGATTTTGACGCGCAGCGAGTAAGCGGGCCAGCCATTGCGGTAGCCATCTGACCGCTTGAGCAGCGCTTCGGCATCGGGCGTGGCGATGGTTCCGGCATGGCCAACAACCGCATACGCGATCAGAAACGCAACGACCGCAAGCATAAGGGAGGAGCGCAGTGTGAAGTCGACTCTAGACATGGGCTAATGCCTCCGCAATTTGCAGGCGCGATGCACGGACCGCGGGCAGGATGGACGCGAGCGCCAGGGAGACGATGACCATCGCCGACGAGCCGATCATGAGAGCCGGGACGTGCAGAACGCGAAACGACATTTCGACACTCAGCCCCGGCGGTGGCGGCAGATGGAGGCCCGATGCGTTGAGCGCAACCCCGAGCAGGTTGCCGGCGATCACTCCAACGGCTGCGCCGAGGGTTCCGGTCACGGTCGCCTCGAGCATGAAGAGCGCAACGATCCACGGACGCGGCGTTCCCATGGCGAGCATGGTGCCGATCTCTCGCGTGCGTTCCATCATGGCCATCAGCAGCGTGTTCACGCTGGCCATGAGCACCATGAAGAAGACAATGATGCCGAGGAAGAGGAATATGCCGCTGAAGAGCGTGCGCACCTGCTTGTAATATGCGGCAAGGTCGATCCACTTTCTGAGAACCATCTCCTGCGAGAGGCCGTGAAGACGAGGGCCAAATGCCGCGGCGACCGCATCGGTGTTCTCCGTCTTGTCGAGTCCGACAACGAGGTTCGTGACGCGGTCGCTCTGCAACAGACGCTGCGCAGAGGGCAAGGTGATGCGAAGATAGCGGTCATCCAGATCCTTGAAGCCGGTGTTGACGATTCCGACAATCTGCACGTCGATGCCGTTCAGTGCACCGTCGGCGGTTACGGCCAGGATCGTCAGGCCGTCGCCTGCTTTCACGCTCATCGAGCGTGCGACGCCGGTGCCGATCAGCGCTTCCACTTCACCGTTTGAATTCGCGGCGAGGTCGCGGCCTGAAGCCAGGCGCGGGCTGAAGCCCATGGCGTGTTCGGCGTCGGGATCGACGGCGCTGCCCATGAACACCGAGGACTTCACGCCGTTCGAGAGCATGCCGTAGAACTCGATGCGCGGAGCGACGCCGCGGACGTGATCGGTGGAGCGAACAGAGGCCGCAACCTGGCGCCAATCGCTGATACCGGTGTCAAGGACGTGAACTTCATCGCGACTAAAATGCTCGGCGGTGAAGATCTGCAGGTGGCCGAGTCCGTTGTGGATCGTGCTCTCGCGCAGGCCGCGGAACATGAAGGCAAAGAAGCCGCCGACCATCAGCAGACCGGCAACGCCGCCGCCGACCATCAGAAGCGTCATCACCGTCCTGCGGCGATTACGGAAAACATTACGAAACGCAAGCAGCAAGAACTTGCTCATGGCCGGCTCCTTGAGAATGTGTGTCGCTGATGATGCGTCCGTCGGTGAGGCGGACGATGCGCGGTGTGTGTTCCAGCAGCCGCTGATCGTGCGTCGAGAAGAGGAATGTGAGTCCAAGGCTCCGGTTCAGGTCGCGCATCAGGTCGATAAGTTGCGTGGCGTTGCGGGTGTCGAGGTTCGCCGTCGGTTCGTCGGCCAGCACCAGCGACGGGCGATGGACGATTGCGCGGGCGACGGCGACGCGCTGGCGCTCACCGCCGGAGAGCAGATCGGGCCTCTGATGCGCGCGCGCCGCGAGACCGACGCTCTCAAGCGCTTCGGCGACGCGATTGCGGCGCTCCGCGGCGCTGAATCCCTGGACAAGGAGCGGGTATTCGACGTTTTCGCTCGCTGTGAAGACAGGAATGAGGTTGAAGGTCTGAAAGACGAAGCCGATCTTCTCGCGCCGCAACACCGAGGTCTGCGATGGGCTAAGCTGCGAGGTGTCGACGCCGCCGATCAGGATGCGGCCGCTGGTTGGCTTGTCGATGCAGCCGATCAGGTTGAGGAGGGTTGATTTTCCGCTGCCGCTGGGGCCGGAAATGGCGAGAAACTCGCCTGCCGCGACCCTGAGGTCCAGGCTGTCAAGAGCGGTCACCGCGCTGTGGTCGAGGGGAAATCTGCGGGTGACCTGCTCAACGCTGACAAGTGCGTCCGTTCTCTCCATCGGGCGATTCTTCCTATCCAGAGCGCTGTCATGCTCTGGTGAGGAAGGTAAGACCTAAGCAAGCGGATTCCTCGCCGAATCGGATGAAGGGCGCAGGAAGCGGATGAAAGGCGGTTCCGGGCGGATGAGCCGGGTGGGTGCGAGAGATTGGGCGAAATGGTTTTTGGGAATGCTTCGGCCGTTAATTCGGCGGTGGAGCTGCGCTCTCACCGGGCTGCGGCGGGGGACCCATGACCGCGACAGTTGCGGCAAGAAACGCGCCGTTCTGCACCGAACCTTCTACCCGCACCATGTCGCCAGTCTGGATGTCGGCGAGAGTGATTGGATCGCGGTGCTTGCGGAACGTGGTGTTCTCGTCGGCAACGAACGTGTGCGGCGCGTTGTCGGGTCCGCCCTGGATCGAAACCTTCACGCCGTTGATCGCGGTAACCCGGCCCATCAACCAGGTCTTGCCGTAGTTGGCCTGCATCTCGCGAAGCTGTTTTGCCCGTTCCGGATCGATCTGGAAGATGACCACGGCTCCAACCGATTTGGCGTTCGCATCCAGCTCGCCGGAGGCGCCAATCATGTCGCCCACTTTGATGTCGCTGGCTTTGATCGGCTGCGGAGGATTGGCCGGCACATCGGACTCGCCCTGTCCGCGCCGATGTCCTCCGCCGCCCTTCATGATCCGCGTGTTTACGCTCAAGTGAACGGTGTAGAGATCGCCGGATTCAGTCTTGATCGTAAAGTGGTCGGGAGCGGCCTCGGTCACGGTTCCCATCACGCCGCGGCCCATCATTCCTCCGCCCCATGCGCCACGGCCCCCGCGCTGCCCGGGCGTGCGCCCCTGCGCCGGCTGGCTGGAATCCTGAGATGGGTCGGGGCTCTGCGCGATCGCGCCGATGCTGAAGACGCCAAGCAAGGCGAGAAGCGTAAGACGACGAACATTCATAGCGGCTCTACCTGAAGGGGTGGTCCTGTAGGAACAGACGAAAAACGGCATCGGCAGGACGCGACGGCCGCCGGACCGTAGCTGAAGCTGGGGTTGCGGCTATTGCCGTTTCTGCGTTTGCGATGCGAGCAGTTGTTCAAATTCCGGCACTCCGTGCAGGGACGCGAATTCATTGTCCGCGATGATCTTTTTGGGATTCGTGTATCCCTCATCGATAGCCATCCGGAGGTATTGGATGGCGCGTTCCGGCATTCCCGCTTTTACGCATCCCTTCGCCAGATAGTAGTTCATGGCGCCGCGGTCCAGTACCGAGGCGGGATTCTCGATGCGCGGCCTCGAAGTGTCACCGAAAACGCTGGGATCAAGCTTGAGAGCACCCTGGTACTCTTCCCAGCCCTTTGCGTATTTGTGCTGCGCCAGCAGATTTGTCCCCAGGTTCTTGCGGATCAGAGCGGACTGCGAATCGATCTTGAGCGCCTTGCGATACATCCTTTCTGCGTTGTGGTATTGCTTCAGCGCATCGTACACGGTGCCCAGATTGTTAAGAACGCTTGAGTTTTTCGGCTCAAGCTTATGAGAGGTGTTATAACAATGCATCGCGTCTGTCAGGTCGAACATCAACTGGTAGGCGATGCCCATCTTGTTCCAGACAGCGCCGTTGTTTGTTGGCGATTTCTTGTATGCTTCGATGGCGGCCTGATACCGTTGGCGAGCCATCAGGGCGTCGCCGAGTTGTTCGGGGGTCGCCTGCGCTTGAGGGTGAGAAGAAGCATTTGCCGGTTCGGCAGCAGGAGTGGTAGGCGGGTCAGGAGACGGACTGGTCGAAGATTGGGCGAGGACCAAACTGGAGGCACTCACAATGGCTGCCATCAACACCGACAGCAAGCGTTTATCATACCTGCGCATATTCCCTCCTCAAGAAGGGATCAGGCGACAGACCTTCATCATCGTCTTGCGGAAATAAAGCGCCAATTTGTGCAGCGTCGTCAAGTCCACCCATCACAGCGAAGTGAAGGACATGAGCCGGAATGAGTTGACGGCAAGGGGACCGGTTCAGCGCAGATGAGGATTCTTCGATATGAGCACGACAGCTTCTTCGAAGGTTGATGCGGATCTGAGAGAGCGTTACCGGACTGTTCGCGAGCGGACGATTGCGATTTGTAAGCCACTGACGCCCGAGGACATGATGGTGCAATCGCGTACTGAAGCATCGCCCGCGAAGTGGCACCTGGCGCACACTGCGTGGTTCTTTGAGTCATTCATTCTTAGGGAGTTTCTGCCCGGCTACAGGCTCTTTAATCCGAATTTCCCGTGGCTGTTCAACAGCTATTACCGGAGTTTTGCGGAGTTTCCGGAGAAGCGCCTGCGCTCGTCTTTTTCACGCCCGGGTCTGGACGAGGTCTTGAGCTATCGGAGCTACGTCGACGAGGGCATTGAGCGGTTGCTTGAAGAGAATCCCGGGCCGGAAGTGCGGCGGCGCATCGAACTCGGCGCCAACCACGAGGAACAGCATCAGGAACTTCTGCTCACCGACATTCTGCATGCGTTCTTCACGAATCCGCTGAGGCCGGCTTATCTATCGCCCGAAGTGCCAAAAGGGCAGAATGAAAATCCGGCTATACCGCTGCGCTTTAAACAATTTGCGGGCGGATTGGTCGATGTGGGCTTTGCCGGGTCCGGGTTCAGCTATGACAATGAATTGCCGCGGCATCGGGTCTGGCTGGAGCCGTTTGCACTGGCTAACCGGCTGGTAACCAATGGCGAATTCACGGAGTTCATCGCGGACGGCGGTTACCGGCGATTCGAACTGTGGCTCTCGGCCGGTTGGGACGCTGTGGAACAGAATGGCTGGAGGGCCCCGCTCTACTGGACAGAAGAACGCAAAAGGGAAGACAAAAGTTGGAGGCTGTTTACCCTCCGTGGCGAGATGCCGCTTGAGGAGATGCAGAATGCGCCGGTCAGCCACGTGAGCTACTTCGAAGCCGACGCTTATGCCCGCTGGGCCGGCATGCGGCTACCCACCGAATTCGAATGGGAAGCGGCGGCCGAGGGGCAGCCGGTTCGCGGGAACCTGCTTGATTCAGGGAGTCTTCGACCCGCAGTTGTTGATGGCGATGATCCTGCTGATCCTTCACAGCTTTGGGCCGCACAGCTTTGGGGCGATTGCTGGGAGTGGACCGCAAGCGCCTATCTTGCCTACCCGGGATTCGAGCCCTTGCCGGGGTCGCTGGGTGAATACAACGGGAAATTCATGAGCGGACAGATGGTCCTGCGGGGAGGGTCGTGCGCAACCCCGCAGGCGCACATCCGGTCGAGCTATCGCAATTTTTTTCAACCTGAAACGCGCTGGCAGTTTTCCGGAATTCGTTTGGCATCAAAGTAACTCCCATCAATGGAGGCGCATCCAAAAGAGGCATGACCACAACCCCGTCTTCCCCAGCTAGCTTTCACATTTCAGACAAGATCGCCTCTTCGGTCTACGAGGGGTTATTGTCCAGTCCAAAACGCCTGCCATCCTGGTTGTTCTACGACTCGGCCGGATCGCTCTTGTTCGACCAGATCACCCGAATCCCCGAGTACTACCTCACGCGCACGGAGCGCGCCATTCTGGCTGCGAGGGCTTCCGAGATTGTTTCGAGGGCCGCCGGCGGCCACGCGCTGCGGCTGGTGGAGCTCGGTGCGGGATCGGCCGACAAGACCCGCCTGCTGCTGACGGCGGCAGTGGAAAGGCAGGGCACCGTCTTCTATGAGCCAGTCGACGTTTCGGCCGGCGCCCTGGTTGAAGCGCAGATTCGCATCGAGGACGAAATCCCGGGAGTCCTCGTCAGCCCACGCGTGCAGGACTATACGCACGACCTCGAATTGGATTCGACGCTGCCCGGCGAGCGCCGGCTGGTGCTCTACATCGGGTCGAGTATCGGCAACTTCGAGCCCGGCGAAGCACTGCTGCTGCTGGAGCGCGTGCGCGTCGCGCTTGAACCGGGAGACTGCATGCTGCTCGGCGTGGACCTGGTGAAGGAGAACTCCATTCTTTTGTCTGCTTATGATGACCGGGCAGGTGTAACAGCGGCTTTCAATCGCAATGTGCTGGTGCGTCTCAACCGCGAACTCGATGCAGATTTTCGTCCTGACTCGTTCGCGCACCGGGTCGTCTGGAATCCCGGGAAGTCGCGGATGGAAATGCACCTGGTGAGCGAGTCAAACCAGGAGGTCTGGCTGCCGGCCATCGACCTGCGCGTGACCTTCGAAGCGGGCGAAAGCATCCACACGGAGAACAGCTATAAGTACCAGCCGGGCGAAGCCGAAGCGCTGCTGACCAAGGCAGGATTTGTGCCCGACGCGACCTGGACGGATGAGCGTGACTGGTTTGCGGTGTGTTTGGCGCGGGCAGAGTAGAAATCGCCTGGCAACAGCCTGATTCCGACAGCAACCGTCCGTTTCATGAGCGTTTTGTTCCTCGCCCCGGGAGAGCGGTACAATTCCAGCGCATTGGTTTTGAAAAACCCATTACATTCAACTGCCGCGCCCGGCAGAGACGCGGAAGGGAAAGGACAGAAGGACAGAATATGAAAAGGATGATGGTTTTGATCAGCCTTTGTCTCATGCTTGTGGGTAACCTGTTCGCAGCTTCCAAGCGGGAGGATCTACAAGCGCGCATCGATGCGGCCAAGCTGGTTCTTGATCAGATCATGGCAGCCGGGGACAAGAGCATTCCCTTGGACATTCTTCAACAAGCCGCCTGTGTGGGTGTGGTGCCCGGAATGAAGAAGGGTGCGTTTATAGTTGGCGCGCAGTATGGCCAGGGTGTGGTCACCTGCCGCATAGCTAAGGGCTGGAGTGCCCCGGCCTTCATCCGCATGGAAGGTGGCTCGTTTGGCCTCCAGCTCGGTGGTCAATCCGTAGATCTGGTTCTCGTAGCAGTCAACCACCAGGGCTTTGAGGACCTCCTGAAGAGCAAATTCAAGATTGGTGCGGATGCTGCTGCCTCGGCCGGACCGGTGGGCCGCAACACGGAAGCTGCCACGGACTGGAAGATGAACGCCGAACTGCTCACATATTCGCGCAGCAAGGGGCTGTTTGCCGGCATTGACCTGAACGGTACCAGCGTCAGCCAAAACAAGGAAGATACGGAGGTTTACTTTGGCTCGCCGCAGACCTTCGAAGCTGTTCTGAAAGGCAGCGTTGCTGTGCCCCCGGCGGCGGTTCCGTTTGTCAAGGCTGTTACGCACTACTTTGTCGAGGCCAAGAAGGCCGAGGCCAAAGAGCGCAAGTAGCGGGCAGACTTCCGTGGGTCCGTGCCTTCCCACCCAAGCCGCAATGAGCGCGGCTTGGATGGGGCACTCCAGTTCGTGCAGGTACCGAAGTGCCCCGTGAGTCTTTACGGCAGATTCTTCGACTCGTTACTTCGGCGAGGCGATGCGAAGCAGAAGGATGTCGTGGCTCGGCAGCTCGATTGGCATTTTGTTCGTCAGCTCCATTTCTTTGCCGGTCCACAGATCCTTTGCGTGCTGCGAGCCGTGCAGGCCGAGTTGCGCGAGATCGAGATGGAATGGATGCGTTGAATACACATCGCTGCCTACGTTGATGATCGCGATGGCTTTTGCACCATCCTTCAGAGCGCGCGCCCACACCTCCACTTCACCTTTGCTGTAGATGTGCCGTGCCTGCTGGCCGAGCGGGTCCTGGTCGATGGCGATCACGTCGCGGTTGGTGAGGATGTCGCGGATCTCGGGCTTCATGTTGGGCAGGTCGTTGCCCGCCAGCAGCGGCGCAGCAAGCATGGCCCACATGGAGAAGTGCGTGCGGTTCTCCGCGAGCGACAGCTTCCCGTTGCCCACCTCGAGCATGTCAGGATCGTTCCAATGACCGGGGCCGGCCCAGGAAGCTAGGCCCGCCTGCTCGCTGAGGATGTCGTAGATGCTTTGCCAGCGCGCCTCGACGTCGCCGGTGGTGCGCCACAGGTTTCCGCCGATCAAGGGCGCCCACTCCCAGGGAGAGTCCCATCCATACTGGCAGAGTGAATACACGATTGGCCGACCCGTGGCCTTCAACGCTTTTCCCATTTTGTCGTAGGCGGCCACCATCAGGCGCATCTGCGCAGCCTTGTCGTTGGGCGCCTGCTTCTCCATCACCGCCGGGATGAAGCTGCACAGGTCGTATTTCAGATAATCGATGCCCCACGACGCGTAGAGCTGCGCATCCTGCTCCTCGTGTCCGAGCGAGCCTTCAAAGCCGGCGCAGGTCTTCGGCCCCGGCGAAGAGTAGATGCCGATCTTCAATCCCTTCGAATGCACGTAATCGGCGAGCTCCTTCATGTCGGGGAACTTGGAGTTGGAGTGCAGCACGCCGTTGCTGTCGCGTACGCCCTCCCACGTGTCGTCGATATTCACATAGACGTAGCCCGCGTTTTTCATGCCGCTGGCGACGATCTGGTCGGCAGAAGCGCGGATGTCCTTGTCGGTGACCTTGCCTGCGAAATAGTTCCAACTGTTCCAGCCCATCGGCGGCGTCTGCGCCACCTGCGGTGTGGTTGATTGCGCCTGAGGCGCGGGCTGTGCATGGGATGCGGTTGTGGAGAATGCAATAGAAAAAGCGGCAAGCAGGAATACGGCAGAAACGCCAAGAAGCATTGGCGGAAATCCCCCTTGAAAACGATTTCAGGAGAATACTAAGCCTCCCACTCCCGGTTCGACAATTGATCGTCGAACTCAGTTCAGCGGTGTAGCGTTGCGCGCATCGAGCGTGAGGGAGTTTGCGCCGGCGTGAATCTCCACCGCCTGCCCCCACACCAGGGGCTGCTTGTTATACAAAGCCGAGATCATCAGGTAATACGTTCCCGGAGGCACACCGGGAAACGTGCCGCTGCCGTTTGCATCGGCGCGCACGGCCGATGCGGCGTTGGCCTTGATGGCATCCATCGCCTTCTGGCAGTCGGGTTGCCGCGTTCCGCAAAGCGTGCCGACATACTTGTAAGGCGTAACGCCAGCAGGCACCGTGATGCCCGCCGCGGCAAGTGTGCCGCCATAACTCGACCGCAGCAGAACATAAGGCCGGCCCGCAAGGGGATTAGGCAAGCCGGGCTGGGCGGGGAATCCCGAGACAATCGACAGCGTGGCATTTCCCAGCGGTGCCTGGGGAGTGGAAAGGCCGCCGCTGGCTGGCCCTGTACCCGCGGGTCCGGGGCCCGATGTTGACGCATTCATCATCGTGGCCGTTCCGCCGCTCGCCGGGATTGTCTTGCTCGGCGAGAGAACAGCAAGGCTGCAGGTCTGCTCGAGCGGCGCAAACGTGAAGTCGTCGTTTTCGTTCTGGCCTGTAACCACGCGCCCATGCACCTGGTAGGGGCCGCTCATCGTTGGAGCAAGCGATCCGTCTGGCTTGAAGGCGAGTGTCAGCGGATGATCGGGCGCATCGATCCTGATCTGCGCGCCGCTTGCAGTCGCCGTCACTGTGTAGGGATAAGCGCGCGCCGCGTCGGGGCCGCAGCCGAGGATGGCTGACTCCGGGTAGAACTCCACGCTGAATCCGGTGGATGCTGCGAAGATGCCGTGCATGCGGATTCCCGGCGGCGTGGGAGGACCCTTGTCGCCGCCGAACATCGTCTTCAGCAGGTCGGTTTGCATCGTCTGAACGCCTACGCCGGCGCCCTTCGAGGAGAGATTCAGCGCGGGGCAGGTTGCCGTGCGCGGCGCGAACTTGGTGTAGCCGTTATTCACGTTGCCGGGGACACGGTTACCGGCGGCGTCATACAGATTGCCGTACTGATCCTGCTGCGTGGCGTTGGTTCCGGCGGCTCCGCTGACGTAGCCGGCAGCGACTACGCCCCGGATGGTAACGGGTCCGGGACCGGTGATGGTGCCGTCGGCGTGGAAGGTCAAATTGAGCGGCCTGGGCCGGGTGTCGATGATTAGCGCGGCACGGTTCGGTTCGAATTTGAGGCTGTAGCTTTCCTGATTCGGAGAGAGGAACGCGCAATTCACCAGCACGCCGCCATCGATGAAGTCGAGCCGCCAGCCGCCGCCCTCGAAGACGCCAGCCATGTTGGGGCCTGCGGTCGGGGCCGGCCCGGTCAGCCCTGGAGCCACCGAGTTAATCGCCTGGCTGAACCAGCCCAGCAGAGAATTGCCGGTGCAACTGGCGGGGAGACGCCCAGAGCTGACACATCGGCGCATCGCGCGCTCTTCTTCGTTCTTGGGGGGAGTGACCTGCGATGCGTTGCCGTAGGCGGGCTGTGCCGGGGCCCTCATCTGCTCTTCGGACTTCCGCACATTCGCGTTGTAAAGGTCCTGCTGCTTCTGCTGGAAGGCTTTGGCCGCTCCCAATTCTTTTGCCGATGGCTGCTGGCAGGTGGCCAACAGTTTCTTCAAAGCTCCGCGCGTCATGTAGGTGTAGGAATTCATCCCCGACGGGAGCAGGTGATCGGGATGCGCGACCATGCAGGTGGAAGTGTCGGACGTGTCGCGAATGTTGCAGTTTTCCACGTAGATGTGCTCGCCATTGCAGACAAACGTGGCGCCGATCGGGATGTCCTGTGCGGCTGCCGGCCTCGCTGGATACACGAGCGCAAACATCATGGTCGCGAGAACGGAGATCCTGCAAGCACAGGCCTGGCGCGTGGCGGATGAGATGAAACGCATGATTGACCCCCAGGGGAATTTCTGCAGGGCCCGGTGAGTTATCGCTGTGCCCGGAGAACTTCCGCGGGCCTGGCGGGGGAAGTGGAGCACTGATGGTACTGCGATGCGCAGTCGATGATCAAGGAGAAGTTGCAGATCGCTGCGATGATCAGTCCGCCACGGGAGCGACGGCGTAGCGAGGCGCGGAAGCCATCAGTTTTTCGATTGCCTCGACGGTGCCGATGCCGCCGCGTGCACCGGCGCAGGTGCAGTTCAGCGCTGCCGCGGCGCAGGCGAAGTCGAGCTGTCGTTCAAAGGGCCAGTCCTGCAGGAGACCGTAGATAAAGCCTGCATGGAAGATGTCGCCGGCGCCGGTTGTGTCGGTGACCTGAACGCGATATGCGGGGCGGGCATGCAGTCTTTCGCCATCCCACGCGACCACGCCGTCGGCTCCTAGCGTCGCCGCCGTGATTGCGCAGCCAAATTGCCTCTTGATAACGCGCAGTGCTCGCTCCAGATTGCGCTCACCGGTGAGGCGTGCGGGGAAATCTCGGCTGACGATCAGGTAATCGACGCAGGCAATGAGGTCCTCAACCCCGGCATAGATCTCGTCGAGATCGGCAACAACGGGAACGCCGGCATCCCGCGCCCACCGCGCAGCCTGGGTTGCCGCTGCGGTCTCAAAGCCGTCCACATGCAGGGCGCGCGCATTCACGATCCAGGCGCGGTCGAGATCCGCGGGTTGCATCAGCAGGCGCTCGTCGCGCCGGCAAAGAACAGTACGCTCGCCGCCGTCATCCACCAGGATGAGCGACCGTGGACTGACCGCGTTGGGAACCGTGATGAGCCGCGCATCAACGCCGGCCCTTGCAAATTCGCGGCGATGAAGATTGCCGGCGTCGTCGTCGCCCAGCTTGCCCACGTAGCGAGTCGTAAGGCCCCAGGTCTGGCAGGCAATCACAGTGGTGGCGGCCTGGCCGCCCGGAAGGGTACTGGCGGCGGTGTATTCCGTCTTGGAGCCGCGGGCGGGGAACTGAGCGAGTGGAATCAGGGTGTCAATTGCATTCAGACCGACGCATACGAGGTCGACCTTGTTCGGCTCCGACATATCTTTTATTGTACCGGCGCAGGTCTGCGCGATTCTCCTCGCCTACGAGAACCTGGTCGTTCTCCACAGCGCCCAAACGCCTCCGGTCGCGGCAGCCAGCAGAACCAAAGAGAGTACGCCGACCCACGCGAAGTTCATGGCCAGCGCGGGCACCTGAGCATTGGTGCCCAACCACGCGAAGACGCCTACTGCACACGCGATAATTGCATAGTCCCACCACGCTCGGCGCTCAACGCCGACAGCCGATTTGTCTCCGGCATAAGACTGCACAACGCGATCATAGTCGAGGTCGTAGCGTGCGCACTCGCGCAACAGCGCCTCGCGCATCGAGGCACGTTCCTTTTCGTTGGCGACGGCCGTGGTGACCGCGAGCGCGCCGCCGATCATCACCAGCGAGCCGACGACAACCAGTAAGCGATGTGGCGCATCGGCATGAGCCAGTTCGCCGAAGACGAGCGCGCCCCACGCCAGTCCCCACATCTGATTCGTATTCGCGAGCGGAATTCCGCGACCGATGCCGAGGTATTTGGTTGCGTATTGCTGAAACAGATCGCCGACCACCCACACGAATCCACCAAGAAAGAGCCAAAAGAGAAGGTGCCGCGTCTCGCCGGAGTGGAACACCGCTGCTTTGGTTCCTCCATCGAAGGCAAAAACCAGCGCCATCATCGTGCCCAACTCGCCGAGGGTAAATACGGTGACGAACGAAAGCGGATTCATGCCGCTGATATAGGCCTTGCGGTAGGGGATGTACATCGTTCCCCAAAGCAGGCTTGCGCCAATCGCCGCGAGAACTCCGCCCACTGCGCGATCGGCATGCGAAGCATCTGTATGGATGGTGCTGAAGCCCAGCATGACAGCCGCGGCAACAATCGCCAGGGCGCCAAGCACGACTTTGGCGACGTTCTTTCGGCTGGCTCCTTTCAATTCACCGAAGAGTACGCGGCCCCACAGAATTCCGACCAGCGAATTGGTATTCCAGAGAGGAAATGCGATTGCCAGCCCAACGTCGCGAATCGCAAATACCGTAAGCGTGTTGGCCACGGCCCACAACATTCCCGCCAGAATTGCGACTGGGATCAGGTGCTTGTGCTCGGCCAGATCGGCGAATACCTGCCGTGTGCCTTTCAGCAGAGTGGGAACCGTCCAGCGTGCGGTGAAGACGCCGGCCACCATGCAGAGCGAAACCGCATAGGGCGAGAGGCCGGTGTTGACGAGCTTGGTGGGCGCCTCGGCCGCGCCGAGCCACACGCCGGCGGCCAATCCGCAGATGACACCGATGCCATGCGTGGATTGGATCGCTGGTTTGGTTCGTGCCGGCGTGCTCATGCGCGTTGCGACTGTCCTTTCCAACCGTACAATCCGCGCCGCAACTCAGCAACGAATCCTTACCAACCTGATCAATGCAGAGCGATGAGCAAGGCGAGCCCGAAGCAGAAAACAACCACCGGAATCACGAAGTGAATGTCGCTCAGGATAGCTCGTGTCTTGTTGAGGGCCGCCATCCTTCTCCTTGCATTCCCGTCAAGCCATCGTGCCTGGCAGTTTCGATTATCTCAGCGAGCTCATGTCGATTACAAAACGATACTTCACATCCTGCTTCAACATGCGCTCGAAGGCTTCGTTGATCTTCTGAATCGGGATCACCTCGACCTCGGCGGTGATGTTGAGTCTGCCGCAATAATCCAGCATCTGCTGCGTCTCCGGCATGCCGCCGATCATCGAACCGGCAATCGACGCGCGCTTCGCAATCAGGCTGAAGACGCTTACGGCGGGCGGTTTCTCAGGCAGGCCAACGAGCGTGATGGTGCCGTCCTGCTTCAGCAGGTTGAGGTAGGGATCGAGAGCGTGCGGAGCCGATGCTGTATCAAGTATGAAGTCGAAGGTGCCCGCGTGTTTTTTCATCGCGGCTTCATCGGTGGAGACGACCACTTCGTCGGCGCCGAGCTTGATGGCATCGTCCTTCTTTTTCAGCGAAGTCGTCAATTGGACCGTGTGCGCGCCGAACGAATGCGCGAATTTGAGCCCCATGTGGCCCAGGCCGCCCAATCCGACGATGCCGACCTTCTTGCCCGGTCCGACGTTCCAGTGGCGCAGCGGGGAATAGGTTGTGATTCCGGCGCAGAGCAGAGGCGCAACGGCAGATATGTCGAGGTTCGCCGGAATGGTGTGCGCAAAGCGCTCGTCCACGACGTAGTTATTCGAATATCCGCCCATGGTGATGGAGCCATCGACGCGGTCTTTCGCCGCGTACGTGAGCGTGGCGCCTTCGACACAGAAATGCTCTTCGCCGCGATTGCAGGGATCGCAGTGGCGGCAGGAGTCAACGATGACGCCGACCCCGGCAAGGTCTCCGACCCTGAACCTCCCGGACAAGCTCCCCGTTGCAACAACCTTGCCCAGAATCTCGTGTCCGGGGACGAGCGGATAAATCGAAGAGCCCCACTCGTTCCGGGCCATGTGCAGATCAGAGTGGCAGACTCCGCAGAAGAGAATCTCGATGGCGATTTCCGTGGCTCCGGGCTCACGCCGGCTGAAATTGAATTGGGCGAGCGGCGATTTTGCATCCTGAGCGGCATAACCTTTTGACAGAGGCATGAATGGTTCCTTTCCGCAGTCGAGTGTAAACCAAGCATGCAGAGCGAATCGGCGTTCAAGTGCGGTCGACACTTCAGCTTCCTGTGGATTCTTGCTCGCCTGAAAGATCAATTTCGTTGCGCATGCGCGACGCGGGGAATGCCCTGCAAATCCGCCACAAAGCCGACATCGGAGAAGCCTGCAGACGAAAGCAGATTTCTGACTGCCTCCTGCTGCCCATAGCCGATTTCGAACACAATGAACCCACCCGGCACGAGAGCATCGAAAGCGCACGGAATCAGGCGGCGATAGATGTCCAGCCCATCATCACCCGCGAACAGAGCGAGTGCGGGTTCGAATTCGCGGACCTCTACGGACAGAGTGGCCTGATCGGTTTCAGGCACATAGGGCGGATTGGAAACGATGATGTCGAATTGCTCGCCCGCTAGCGGCGCAAGCAGATCGCCTTTGAGGAAGCGAATGCGATCGGCTACGTGGTTGCGGCTCGCGTTTTCGCGTGCAATGGCGAGCGCGAAGTCGGAGATGTCGGTTGCGGTCACGTTCGCTTTCGGCAGATGCGCAGCGAGCGCCACCGCGATCGCGCCGCAGCCAGTGCCGATATCGAGAATGCGGCAACTGGTTGGTGGCGATTCGAACTGGTTACTCTCCCGCCCTTTCCGCAAAATGCGCGGAAAGGATGGGGCACCCACCATTTCGAGGGTTCTTTCGACCAGGTGTTCTGTTTCAGGGCGGGGAATCAGCACATCCCGCGTGACGCGAAACGGCAGCCCGTAAAACTCCGCCTCTCCGGTGATGTACTGGATGGGCTCGCCTTTTTGGCGACGCTCGACCAGTGCCGCATAGCCGATTGCGGTGCAACCGGCGAACTCATCGCCGGCATGCGCCATCAGCCACGCCTTGTTCTTGCCGATCTTATGCAGCAGCAGCACCTCGGCATCGCGCCGGGCTCGCTCCGGGTGCGGCCCTTCGCGCAGCCGCGCTTCGCTCTGTCCGAGCCATTCGTCAAGCGTCATGCTCTTATGCAGCCTGGGTTGCGCCGTCGCCGCCGCCTTTGAGCTGCTCCGTCTGGTAGTGCGCAACCAGCGCGTCAACAATCGGCTGCAGCCGACCTTCCATGATCAGGTCGAGCTGGTGCAGCGTGAGCCCGATGCGGTGGTCCGTCAGCCGGTTCTGCGGGAAGTTGTAGGTGCGAATCTTCTCACTGCGATCGCCGCTGCCCACCTGCTGCTTGCGCTCCTTGGCGAGCTCGGCGTTCTGGCGCTCCATTTCCATTTCGTAGAGACGGGAGCGTAGGACGCGCATGCCTTTTTCGCGATTCTTGATCTGCGACTTTTCGTCCTGGCAGCTCACAACAGTATTTGTGGGAATGTGAGTGATGCGCACGGCAGAGTATGTTGTATTCACCGACTGCCCGCCTGGTCCCGACGAGCAGAAGGTGTCGATGCGAATGTCTTTCGCTTCGATCTTGATATCGACGTCTTCCGCTTCGGGGAGCACGGCGACGGTGACAGCGGAGGTGTGCACGCGGCCCTGCGTCTCAGTTGCCGGAACCCGCTGCACACGGTGCACGCCGCTCTCCCATTTGAGCTGCGAATAGACTCGCGCGCCTTCAATGATGGCGATGACTTCCTTGTAGCCGCCCACACCGGATTCGGAAAGAGACATAACTTCGACCTTCCAGCGATGCTGTTCGGCGAAGCGAGTGTACATGCGGAAGATCTCCGCGGCAAAGAGAGAAGCTTCGTCGCCGCCGGTGCCGGCGCGGATTTCGAGGATCACGTTCTTCTCGTCGTTGGGGTCCTTGGGAATGAGAAGGATCTTCAACTCTTCTTCGATGGCTGCCTCGCGTGGCTCGAGGGCGGCGATCTCCTCCAGGGCCATGGCGCGCATGTCGGCATCAGTCTCGGCCAGCATGGCGCGGGCATCGGCGAGGCCTTGCTTCACTTGCTTCAGTTCGCGGTACTTCTCCACCGGCTCTTCGATCTCGCGGAGCATCTTGGCAGTCTTCTGATACTTCTCGTGGTCGTTCAACACCTCGGGCAGCGCGAACTGCGCCTGCAGTTCGTTGTAGCGTTGCTCCATCTGTTCCAGGCGATCAAGCATTCCATGCCCTCCGGGCTCTTGTGTTTTGGAGTTGTTCTTGGGAATCAGAAAAAAGGCGCAGAAAAGTCGTGGCGGCGGGCGCCGCTAGAGGAGAGCCGAGATGGGCTGATGGAGAGTCATTGCGCTTCTTCTATTCTAGCGCGAAATGAGATTGGGTCGGAGAGAGGTGGATTCCCAGGCCGTAGCCACCCCAGCAACGAAGACCCGTCGCTGGGGACCCCTGTAGCCACCCCAGCAACGAAGACCTGTCGCTGGGGACCCCGGTAGCCACCCCAGCAACGAAGACCTGTCGCTGGGGACCCCGGTGAAATCGAATCCTGGGGCACCCAGTCCCTTGGCTACGCCAGCGGCGCTAGCTTGCCTAGAAGCACTCGATGTGGTCGCAGGCGTTCATCAGCGGAACCTGCAGGTTCGAGTCGTGGCCCGGTTCGGAGTAGATCGTGATCGTCTCCGGCTTGTAGTCCTGCGGCTTCGCGGTCATGATGTTCTGCACCCAGGTCTGCGGATTGCGATCGTAGAGTGGGAACCAGGTACTCTGAATCTCCACCATCACCGTGTGTCCCGCTTTGAAGACGTGGTCCACGTCGTGCAGGCTGAAGCGGTACTCGCGAACTGAACCCGATCGAATCGGCGTGGGCTTCTCGTAGCTCTCGAGATAGCGGCCGCGGAAGATCTCCTCGTTGATCATCAACTGGTAGCCTCGCATGCTCTGGTCCGGATCGTTATCGGGGTACTGATCGATCAGCTTGACAACCATGTCGTTGTCCGTGCCGGACGTCGAGGCGAAGATGTCGGCTAGGACTTCGCCGGTCATGATCAGGTCCTTCTTGAGCACGGGCAGCTTCCAGACGGCGACGTCCTTTCGATCAGTCACGAAGCGCTGATCTTCGGTGAGCCAGTTGAACCACTGTGAATTGTTGCTGTATGTGGGCTGGATGGGACGATGCCGGTAGGGAATGGGACTGGCCGGATCGCTGACATAGGTGGTCTTCGCCGGCTCCTTCGCGTCGTTCCAACTGAGCAGGTTGTCACCCACCAAGTGCAGGCTGGTCGGCTGCGATTGCTCCGGCGGGAAGTGCGAGTAGCGTTTCCAGGTGTTCGAGCCGGTCTGGAAGCTCGCCGTGTCTTCGAGGTCAAAGCCGGGCTCGTCCTTCAGATAGTGGCCGAAAAACTTTGCCTCGATCTGCGCGCGAAATTCCTTGCCGATGGGTTCGCCATAATTCAGATTGCCCAGGTGGCGCGACGAAGAGCCCCAGAACCCATGACGCCATGGCCCGAGCACCAGGTAATTCTCGTGCTTCAGGTCGTGGGGCTCGAGTTTCTTGTACTCCTCCTGCGGTCCCCACATATCTTCCTGGTCGTAGTAGCCGCCGACGCTGAGAGTTGGAACGGCCACGATATCGAGGTGGTTCTCCACCCCGCGCGACGCCCAGACGGCGTCGTAGCTGGGGTGATCGAGGAAGAGTTTCCAGGTCGGAAGCTCCTGCTTCACACCCGACTTTCTCACTTCTTCGGCAAACGATCCGCGCTCGAGGAAGTAATCGAAGGCATCTACCGGCTTGCCGTCCTTGTCTTTGCCGTAACTCACTTCGGTTTCCTGTTTGCTCGACTCCATGGCGAAGACGTAGTCGTACCCGTAGCTCTGCCGGAAGGCTCCATTGTGGAAGAAGTCATCTCCCACCCAGACGTCGATCATCGGGGCTTGCGGCGAAATGGCCTTCACCGCGGGATTCGGATCGATGCCCGCCTCCATCGCGAGGAAGCCCGGATAACTGGTGCCGACGAATCCCGCGCGGCCGTTATTCCCGGCGAAGTTCTTTACTAGCCAGTCCACCGTGTCGTAGGCATCCGTGCTCTCGTCGATCGCCTTGGGATCGTGATGATCGGCTTCGGGGCGGCTCATCACAAACTCGCCCTCGCTCTTGAATCGCCCGCGAATGTCCTGCGCCACGTAGATGTAGCCGTCGCGGGCCAGTTCCGGGCGGCCGCCAAAGAACGAAGCGCGGTTGGTTCCATCCACTCCGTAAGGGGTGCGCTGGACGAGGAACGGCAGAGGAGTGGTGATGTCAGCCGGTTTAAGAATGACGGTATGGAGCTTAATCCCGTCGCGCATCGGGATCATCACTTCGGTGCGCTGGTAATCGTGAAACACATGGTGAACGGCATCGCCGGTACGCTTGAAAAACGCCTCTGGCTCGTTTGAGGCGACGACGGTCGCACCGTGCCCCGCGGCATCCAGCGTGAACCTGAACGTCATCCTCGAATTGGGCAGGCTGAATTCGGTGGGCGAGTTCCCGGTCAGCGTCATCGGCACCATACGTTCTGATTCCACGACGAGTTTGCCGTTCTCCAGGTAGAAGCTGATCGGCGTGTCGGGCTCGTTGGGGTCGGCGTACTCGCCGGAAAGCGCATCAAGCTGCGCCGGTGCGGACGTGAAGGCCGAGGAAGCGGCTTGGCCTAATGCGCTGAAGCTTGCCGATTTGTCGAAGGAGAAAAGAAGTGCAAAACACAGAACGACAGCAGCAACTCGAGATCGAGTCAAAGCAGGTGACCTCCTGATTTCGCGCTACAGCATTTTCCGAATGCCTTAATGCGTGTGGCCGTGATGGCTGGGTACGATGGGGCTGCACATGTCTTCGATCGGCACCACGCAGCCCTCCAACTCCTCGCATCCCTCATGTTCAAACTGAATTGTAGAGTGCTGGATCTGGAAGTGGTCGCGCAAGATGTGATTCAGTTGCACCAGAATACAGGCGCTCTCCGAGGGAGGAATGTCGGCAATGGTCACGTGGCATGCGAGGGCGTGGCTGTTCGAGCCGAGGCTCCATACGTGCAGATCGTGCACGTTGATCACGCCTTCCACGCCCTGCATTCCGTCGCGAATCGCGGTCAGCGTGACGCCGCGCGGCGTGCCCTCAAGCAGGATATTCAGGGTCTCACGCACGATATCGAAGCTGGTCCACAGAATCAGGCCGGCAATCAGCAGCGATAGGACAGGGTCGATCCAGTTGTGGCCCGTAATCAGAATCGCCGCGCCACCCGCGATCACGGCGGCTGTCGACAGCGTGTCGCCGGCCATGTGGAGGAATGAACTGCGCAGGTTAACGTCGTGAGCGACGCCCCACAGCAGGGCCGCAATCACGCCGTTCATCACGACGCCGGCGGCGGCCACCCACATCATCAGTTTCGGCTGGACCGTGATCGGAGCGCTGAGCCGGTGTACTGCTTCCACGGCGATCCAGACCGAGATCACGATCAGGGTTGCCGCGTTCACAAATGCGGCGAGGACGCCGGCCCGCTGGTAGCCGAAGGTCCGGGAGGTGTCGGCCGGGCGCGTCTGGAAGTAAACCGCGACGAAGCTGAGCAGGAGCGCCAGGAAATCGGAGACATTGTGCCCTGATTCAGAGAGCAGCGCCAGGGAGTGCGCACGCAGGCCGGCCACAAACGTTACCACTACGTAGACGAGGGTGGCTCCCAGGGAAATGCGGAGAACGGATTGTATCCTGGGCGCGCCGGGAGAAGGCGCCGCGTGGACATGCATAGCGGTAGTGTAACCGGGGCTGGGTATGCGATGCCAATGAAGCAGCAGGCCGGATTCGAAGGCGATTAGCCCTCATCGGCGTGCAATGGGCCCAGGTCGCGACGACCGGCTCGGTCAGCGACCGGAAACACCGGCAGGCTCGTGCGCAAGCCCGACCAGGTCTCCGCAATCACGATGCTGTTTTGCGGGTTGCCGGGCATGTACCGGACTGTGCAGGGAAACCCTGCGCGCATCTGGCTGATATCCATCACGTTAAGCAGCGTGGTGATGTCCTGCGAGCACTCGTAGTCCACCCCGGCGCTGCGATAGCTGTACTCGAGCATGGTCAGTTCGCGCCCGTCTTCCACGGTTATCTGGCGCACGTCCAGCAACATGCCGTCGATCAGGCGTCCTGACAGCGCGAGCATCCTGCGACGCGCCCGCTCCAACTCCTCTTCTGTCGGTCGTTTGCGCCGCAGATAGAGAACCGCGCCAACGGTCAAACCGGCCATCAGGGTGACTCCGGCTGCCGCTTCCCATGCGTTTCTGCTCAGAAGGATCATCGCGAGGGGAGATCGTTCTCAATTCGAGCATACCGCAGAGTGAAATTTCGTGTACCGCAGGGAGAGAGGGTTTCGTGAATCAAAGGTACCTGTGATTCACCAATCTTGATCCGGTTGAAAGCTCCCCAGCTTTACGCACAACCAGTGGACGCGCGCCTTCAAACTGTTGCGAAATGACAGGCCGGACCTCGGGACTCCGGCGGTTCGGGAACTGACGGTTATTTCAGGCGGTCTCGCCTTGACCCGGCAAAGCGCACCCCCGTATGCTCGGGAGCGATTAAAGCGTACGAGCCGCGTTTCATTGCGCCTGCGCGGGAAGATCCCAGCATGAGCGGCGTTGCACCGGCCACCACTCCCGTCCACCAGTTCGCCGCACCGCCGCTCCTCGTGCGTCGCGCCGCGGTTCTGGGCGCTGGAACCATGGGCTCCCGTATCGCTGCGCACCTGGCCAACGCCGGAATCCCGACGCTGCTGCTCGACATGGTTCCCGCCGGCGATGGCCCTCGAAATCGTCTCGCCGACTCGGCACTTGCAAGTCTGGCCAAGGCCAAGCCTGCTGCGTTCTTCGAGGCGTCGCTGGCGTCCATGGTCACTCCCGGCAACTTTGAGGACGACCTGCCCAAGCTCAAGCAATGCGACTGGGTGATTGAAGCTGTCGCGGAGAATCTCGAGATCAAGCGGGCGCTGCTCGACCGCGTGGCGCCGCATCTTGCGCCGCATGCGGTGCTCACCACCAACACTTCCGGCCTGCCGATCGCAATGATCGCAGCCGGCCTCAAGTCGCACAGCGATCGTTTCTTCGGAACGCACTTCTTCAATCCGCCGCGCTACATGCAGTTGCTTGAGATCATTCCGACTGCCGATAGCGACGAGGCCCTGGTGGCTGCGTTTGCCGCATTTGCCGATCGCACCCTCGGCAAGCAGGTGGTCTTCGCGAACGACAGGCCGAACTTCATCGCCAACCGCATCGGTGTCGAAGTGATGTTTACGGCATCGACGCTAATGCTGGAGCAGGGGCTCACCATCGAGGAAGTCGATGCGCTCACCGGTCCCGCACTCGGTTTTCCGCGGACCGGAACGTTCCGGCTTGCGGATCTGGTCGGCATCGACATCCTTGCGCATGTGGCAGCGAACTTCCCGCAGGGTGTTACGCCCGGAGGCTTTTCCGCGAAGGTGCAGGAAATTGTGAAACGCGGCTGGCTGGGCGACAAGGCCGGGCAGGGATTCTACAAAAAGACCCGCGGAGCAGACGGTAAGGATCAGCGTTTCGTGCTCGACCTCGACACGTTCGAGTATCGCTCGTCCGCCAAGCCGGCTCTGCCATCGCTGGAGATGGCGAAGAACGCGGCGACGGTGCAGGAGCGCGTGAAGCTGCTGCTGGCCAACGATCCGAAAGTGGACAAGGCTGCCCGGTTCCTCTGGCCGTTCCTCTCGGCTCTCTGGAACTTCGCGGCCGATCGCATTGGCGAAGCTGCCAACGACGCGCCGTCAATCGACCAGGCCATGCGTGCCGGCTTCAACTGGGAGCTCGGTCCGTTCGAACTCTGGGATGCGGCCGGCGTTCGTGAAACAGTGGGCCGCATGCAGGCGCTTGGAATTCCGGTGAGCGCAGCGGTTAAGCGGATGCTCGACTCCGCTCCCGAAGCGGCGCCTGTTTCGTGGTACTCGCCGGATGGGCCGCAGTGTTACAACCCGACCACCGGCGCGTGGGAGTCCATCCCGCGGCAACCGGGGCACGCGCGGGTTGCCGACTTCCGCCGCAGCAATGGAGTGATGCGCAGCAATCCCGGCGCATCGCTGGTCGACATCGGCGACGGCATCGGGTGCATCGAACTGCACGCGCTCAAGAACGCCATCGGCGGCGACGTCGTGGCGATGATCTCGTCGGTGCTGAATCCCGCCTCCGAAGCCGTGAAGAACTTCCGCGGATTTGTCATCAGCGGCGACCGCGACCGCTTCAGCGTGGGCGCAAACCTGATGCAGCTTCTGCTGGGCGCGCAGGAGGGAGAATGGGACGAGGTCGAAGGTGCCACCCGCGCCTTCCAGCAGATGTGCGCCTCGGTCAAGTTCTGTCCGCGGCCGGTTGTTATTGCGCCGTTCAATCTCACCTTGGGCGGGGGCGCTGAAATCTGCCTCCATGCCGCGCGTCGCCAGCCATACGGCGAAACCTACATCGGCCTGGTCGAAACCGGTATCGGTCTCATTCCCGGCGGAGGCGGCACCAAGGAGATGCTGCTGCGCGCCATCGATTCCGCGGCCAACCTGGCCCCGCCCGATCCGAAAGACCCGCCGTCGCGATTCGCGCAGTCCGCGGAGGTGAATTCGGCGTTAAAGCGCACCCTCGAGACCATTGCCATGGCGAAGGTTTCGACCTCGGCTGAGGAGGCTCGCGCACTCGGCCTGCTTTCACGTTCCGACCGCATCACGCTCAATCGCGAGCGCCTGCTTCTCGACGCGAGGGCGCAGGCGATTGCGCTGGCCGAAGCAGGCTACGCGGCGCCGCAGCCACGCACGCAGATTCCCGCGCCGGGCACGGCTACGCTCGCTGTTCTGAACACCGGCATCTTCCTGATGGGTGAGGCGGGCTTTGCCTCAGAGCACGACATGAAGGTCGCGCGCTGGGTTGCTTACATCCTGTGCGGCGGACGCGTGACTGCCGGCTCGCTGATCAGTGAACAGTACCTCCTGGATCTTGAGCGCGAGGCGTTCCTTTCTTTGTGCGGCGAGCGCAAGACGCAGGAGCGAATTGCGTATACATTGAAGCACGGGCGACCACTGAGGAATTAGCAGCCTTCGAAGCGCAATGAAGTTCGCAGCCCTCATTCTGGTTTCGGCAGCATCTCTGGCGTTCGTACGCTACGGCGCACTCGCGCAGGAATCGACTGCCAATCCGAGCCGGGCGCAGAGTTTCGACGAATCCGGAAAAACCAGCATTGATGGACGCGCAGTTTCTTACCTGATCCGCCGGCTGCCCGTGGACTCCTTTCCTGATCTCCCCAACCCGGTTGCCGCAACCCTGATGCAGCGTGGATGCATGATTCCGCAGACCTACCAGGCGCATCGCCCTGAAAACGTGATTAACGCAAGCTTTGAACGGCCGGGCTCCTCTGACTGGGCCGTGCTTTGCTCGGCGCATGGCAGTGTGGAATTGCTGGTCTTCTTCGCGCGAACTCCTGGCAAGCCGATCACGCTGGCCTCTGTTCCTGAAGTGCAGCGATTAGAGCGCCATGACTCATCCCGAGTCTTTAGCTTCGACTGGGGGATCGATGCGGCGTCGCCGGAGCAGGTGCGCGAGGCCCAGGCGGGCATGGAGCATCATCCGCCGCCGCTCGATCATGATGCGCTGAAAGATACCGTGCTCAACCAGAAGACCGTCTACCACTTCTACTTCCACAATGCGTGGACCGTTGTGGATGTGCTGGAGTGAGCCGGATCGGAGTTGACCAACTCTGCCGCGGGCTCTAAACATTGCTTCATTCCTGTTCCTCAGCGCATCTCTAACTCAGGAGTAAACCCCAATGCCGGAAGCCGTTCTTGTCAGCGCTGTACGCACCCCCGTTGGCCGCGCACCCAAAGGCGCCCTCTCAACCACCCGTCCCGACGACCTTGCCGCAACTGCGTTGATCAGGGCTTTGGACCTGGTTCCTGCCTTGGACAAGGCCGAAGTCGAAGACGTGATTCTCGGCTGCGCGCAGCAGGAGGGCGAACAGGGCTGGAACATGGCAAGGATGACGGCATTGCGCGCGCAGCTTCCCATCGACGTTCCGGGCATGACAGTGAACCGGCTCTGCGCTTCGGGACTTGAAGCGATCGCGCAGGCCGATATGCGCATCCGGAGCGGCGTGCAGCGGGTGGTGGTCGCCGGGGGAGCGGAATCGATGAGCATTTTGCCGCTGGGCGGCATCAAGCCGCGGCCGAATCCCTGGCTCTCTGAAAACTATCCGGCGGCGCTGCTCACCATGGGCCTGACCGCTGAGCGCGTGGCGAAGCACTACAACATTTCACGCGAGGATGCGGACGCGTTCGCGCTTTCGAGTCACAAGAAGGCGGTTGCCGCGCAGGATGCGGGGCGGTTCGATCAAGAACTCGTTCCGGTGAAGGTGGCCACAGCGACTCCCGGAGCAAAGGCAGGGAAGCCCGTGACCGCGGAGACCGACTTCAACGCCGATGAAGGGCCGCGGGGCGATACCACTCCAGAAGCCCTGGCTGCGCTCAAACCGGCGTTTCATGCGCGGGGCACGGTGACGGCCGGCAACTCCTCGCAGACCGCGGACGGCGCCGCGGCAGCCGTGCTTATGGACGCGGCGCGCGCGAAGGAACTCGGCGTTCAACCGCTGGCGCGCCTGGTGGCTTATGCGGTGGCCGGGTGCCTGCCTGAAGAGATGGGCATCGGGCCGGTGCGCGCGGTTCCCAAGGCGCTGAAGAAGGCCGGCCTCACCCTCAACGATATCGGCCTTATCGAACTCAACGAGGCGTTTGCCTCGCAGGCGCTGGCGGTGATGCGCGAACTTGGCTTCGATCCGGAGAAGGTCAACGTAAACGGCGGGGCCATCGCTCTTGGACATCCGCTGGGGTGCACCGGGGCCAAGCTCGCGGCTACGTTGCTAAGCGAGATGCGCCGTCGGAACGTGTGCTACGGCATGGTGACGATGTGCGTTGGAGGCGGCCAGGGGGCGGCGGGGATCTTCGAACTGCTGAACTGATTTGCGAGACGGACCTTGCCGCAGATCGTTGACCCGACAGACCCTCGCTGATATTGTTCTCTCAACTTTCGATACAACTTGTCGAAGTATCAGAGAAGAGGTGTCACGGTGCAGGTGCAATGTCCTTTCTGCGGATCTAACAGTCCTCCTTGCATGGTGAGGAAAAAACTGTCGACAGGCGGCTGGATATTCTTCGCCGCCTTGCTTCTCGTTTGTTTTCCGCTTTGCTGGCTCCCGTTCGTGATTGATGGATGCAAGGAGGAGGAATGGAAATGCCCGTCGTGTCACGTCAAGCGCGCCTGATCGAGTTCTTTGTTCAGTCCGTCGCTTTTGGGACCTTTGGTTTTTATCTGCTTTGGAACGCTCTCTGGATCGCGTCGGGACGAGTGCCGGTTTCCATTCTGCAAGCGTTGGCCGGCGTTCCCTGTCCGACTACGGGGTGCACACGGAGCGTGCTCGCGCTATTGCACGGGGAGTGGTCGCAGGCCTTCCTCTGGAATCCGTTCGCTCTCGCGTACGTGCTGCTTCTGGCGTACTCAGGCACTGTTCTAGCCAGGCAATTCCTAAAACGCGAGCGGCTGGTTCTTCGACCCTTCGTTGGACACCTTTGGGCAGTAGCGCTGGCGGCCGGCTGGATCGCCAAGTTCGCTCTCGGACCGAGATTCTGGTAGAAAAAATAACGGCCGGGAAGCCCCCGGCCGTACTTGCTTCAATTTGGTCTTTCGACCACCCCAAAAACTAGGCTTTCGCCGTGGCCAGCGCCTTCAGGCGGGTGTTCAAGCGGCTCTTGTAGCGCGAAACGGTGTTCGTATGCAGAATGCCCTTCTGCACGCTCTTGTCGAGGGCCGACACGGTTTCGCGGAACTGCGCCTGGGCAGCCTTCACATCGCCCTTGGCGATGGCTTCGCGCAGGGCGCGGAGGCTCGAGCGGACGCGGGTACGATTGACGCGGTTCACCACCGTGCGGGTCTCTGTCTGGCGGGCGCGCTTCAGCGACGATACATGGTTTGCCATTATGTTTCCTTCGTCCAAAGCCCTGAATTGTCAGGGAAAAATGATGCGGGCTGTACCACCGCCCGTATGCGGGTCAGAATGCAGACGCACCGCATCCTCACAATTTTCTAGTTTACGGGAAAGCTGGAGTGGGGTCAATTGGGAGTTGCACGGGGCCGTGAAGCCTTCAGGTTAGTCTCCGATCAGGCTAGTTCTACGGCACCGTAATCGTTCCCGCCGTTACGAGACTCGACATTGCCGACGAATTGCCCAGGTACACCGTGTAGGTGCCGGACGCCATACTCCAGGCGCTTGAAGTCGTATCCCAGTACGACATTGGATGCGATGAGTCATTCTGATCTACCTCAATCGTCACGCTTTGCGAGGCGCCGGGGTCCAGCTTTACCTTTTGCCAGCCCACCAGGCGTTTCGGCGGCTCATTCAGGCTCGCCGGCATCCCCAGATATACCTGTGCGACCTCTGCTCCGGCCACGTACCCCGTATTTTCAAGATTGAAGGTGACCTGGAAGTTTGGCTTTGACATCGAGCTCAAATTGTTCACCACTGCGGGATTCGTGATGGAAAAAGTCGAGTAAGAAAGCCCGAATCCAAATGGATAGAGCGGGGTCAACCCGTTCGCATCGAACCACTTATACCCAACGTTGTACCCCTCGGAGTAATTCACATTGAACGGTGTGCTTGCGTCGGGCGGTTGCGGAGTCACGGGCCGCGGAAGCTGGGAATCGCCGGCCGGGAACGTAATGGGCAGCTTGCCTGAAGGATTCGCCACCCCGAAGAGCAGGTCCGCGATCGCCGGGCCACCGCTCTGTCCCGGGTACCACGCTTCAAGCACAGCGCTTACCTGCGAGAGCCACGGCATCAGGATCGGGCCGCCGCTCTCGATCACCACGATGGTGTGCGGATTGGCCGCTGCTATCGCCGCCACCAACGCGTCCTGGTCGATCGGGGCTGGATTGACGAGGTCGCTTAAGGCGAGACTCGGCTCGTCCATGCCTTCGCTGGCCCACTGGTTTACAAAGACGACCGCCACCTGCGATGAAGCTGCCAGAGATGCCGCTGCGCTGGCGTCCGAGCCGTCGGCGTACTGCACCTTGGCATTGGGCGCTTTGGCTTGAATTGCCTGCAGCGGTGACGACGGGTCCCACACCACCTGTGCCCAGCACGGCGGGCAGGGATCGTTGGGTTGCGTCAGGATTGCGCCGCCCACGGGCTGCACCTGTGCCGAACCCCCGCCGGAGAGCACAGCAGCATCCGCGTGCGATCCGATCACCGCGATCGAAGACGCCGAGGTGCTCAGTGGCAGTTGATTTGCCGCATTCTTCAGCAACACAGCGCCTTGCTCCTCGACCTCCTGGGCAATCGCCGCATCTGCTGTCGCTGGAATCGCCTGAATGTTTTGAGGATTGTCGAAGATTCCCACCTCGTACATCGCGCGCAGAATGCGATGCACCATGTTGTCGAGCCGCGATTGCTGCACCTGGCCGCTGGAAACTGCTGTTCCGAGGCTGGAGAAATACTGCTGATTCGGCTGCTCCTGGTCGAGGCCGTTGTTGGCGGCCGTCGCCGTGCTGTGCGTCGCCCACCAGTCGGACATGACGAAGCCGGGGAATTTCCAGTCGCCCTTCAGGACGTCGTTGAGCAGGTGGCTGTTCTCGCAGTCGTACTGGCCGTTGGTGAGGTTGTAGGAGCACATCACTGACTGCACATTCGAGTCCTTCACGCCGATTTCGAATGCAAGCAGATCGCTCTCGCGCCCGCCGCGTTCATCGATGACCACGTTGGCGGTTCCGCGGCCGGACTCCTGATCGTTAAAGCTGAAGTGCTTGATGCCGCCAAGGATGTGCTGCGCTTGGATTGCATTAATGTGTGCCGCAGTGATTTTGCCTGCCAGAATAGGATCTTCGCCCTTGGTCTCGAAGGTGCGCCCGTCGCGCGGCTCGCGCCCGATCAGGTTTACGTTGCCGCCGAGATTCACATTGATTCCATAGTCGGCCAGCTCTGTCCCGATCACGGTGCCGTACTTGGTCGCTTCGTTCAGATCCCACGTTGCGGCGCTGGTAATTGAAGAAGGAAGTGCGGTCGCAGGCCCGACAGAGTTGCCCACTCCCACGCTGCCGTCTGCGAGGTAGAGCGTAGGGATGTTGAGCCGCGTGATGCCGGGCACCCATCCTCCCGCGCCCCGTGGCACCGTGTACCCGTAGGTCTGGTTCGTTGTCACGCCGCCCTGCACCATCTGCAACTTCTCTGCCTGTGTCATCTGCGCCAGCATCGCATCGGCTTTTTCGTCAGGAGTTGTCGGCGTAGGGGTGGGTGTTGGAGTCGGTGAAGACGAACTGCTCCCGCCACAAGCGTTGATTCCAATGCACAAAACCAACAGCGCGAGGTCGGTAGCGAGAGCCTTTGCGGTTCGATGCGAGAGCATACTGTCCCCCATTGGGGAAGTCACTCGCAATCATAGACCAGTCTCATTCCGAAGGGTGTGCTCTCAGGCGAGTATCGAATTGGTGACTAATTGGTCGAATGTTCATGAGGGATGGGATTGACGGAATTTGCCAACCGGAGCTACTCTCTCCCCAGATACAGCCACTTGGTTGCCTGCGCCAACACGGATTCTGTTCACACCAGCCACGATCGAGTGTGCTTCCGCCCCAGCGACGAAGACCTGTTGCCGGGGACAGTCGCAAATAGTTGCGGCGAACTTCCATCCAAATCAAATCGCAAAACATCGAATCAACAGCCGCTTTCTGCCCTTGAGGCAGGGCCAACGGAGGCACTCTGAACGCTGATCTGGAAATCACGCCAAATCTTGAGCCCCTATTCGGGACCCGCGATGAAAACCTCAGGCTCATGGAGGATTCACTAGGTGTGAGGATCGACCTGCGATCCGACGCCGTGCAAGTGGAAGGGCCAGACGAAGCGGTCGCCAGAGTCCGGCGAATCTTTCAGGACTTCGAGGCACTCCGCCGCCAGGGCATCAATCCTCACAATGGCGAATTGAACGGCATGCTGCGCCTGGTGGTGGCCGATCCGGCCGTTACGCTGCGCTCGCTTGCCGACTCGGGCAAGGCGCGCTCCGCCGGGGTCAAGCGAATGGTCCAGCCGCGCTCGCTCAACCAGCGGAGGTACATCGAGGCCATCGAGCAAAACGACATGGTCTTCGGCGTCGGTCCGGCAGGTACCGGCAAGACCTATCTCGCCGTGGCCATGGCCGTTTCCGCGATGAATGCCAAGAAGGTGAGCCGCATTGTGCTGGTGCGTCCCGCTGTTGAAGCGGGCGAGCGGCTGGGCTTCCTGCCCGGCACGCTCCAGGAAAAGGTGGACCCCTACCTGCGGCCGCTTTACGACGCGCTCTATGACCTGCTCGATCCGGAGAAGGTCGACAAGATGCTCGAGAAGAACATCATCGAGGTGGCGCCGCTCGCCTTTATGCGCGGGCGCACGCTGAACGACGCGTTCATCATCATGGACGAGGCGCAGAACACAACCGTCGAGCAAATGAAGATGCTCCTGACGCGCATGGGGAACAACTCCAAGGCCGTCATTACAGGCGACATCACCCAGATCGACTTGCCCAACCCGCGCAAGTCGGGCCTGGTGGATGCAATCAACGTGCTGGACGGCGTGGAAGGCATCTCATTCTGCCACTTTGCCGAAGGCGACGTTGTGCGCCACGCGCTGGTGCAGCGCATTGTCCGCGCCTATGACGCGACCAAGCCACAGCAGCAGGAGCTGCCGCTCACCCTGGCAGAGGTCATCGAGCCGCCGGCGGACCAGCAGGCGCCGCAGCAGCAGGCTGCGCACGCTGTGAAGCCGCAATAGCCATAAAGCCGAAGTAATGCGCATTCGCGTGGGGGCGGTTCGCGTAAAATCAAAAAGACACGGGGCCGCTGACCATAGCGGTCCCGCGCACGATGATCCTTCTCGACCCAGGTCTGGACCCTGAAACGGCTCTGCGCGTACGAGCGCCGAAGAGGTCAACGGGCTCCGCTCAAAGGGCGCCCGCCGAGTCGGCGATTCCCCGGAACCAGCGCATTCCGACAGCGCAGACGCTCGCCCGTTTCCTGCGCGAGGCCCAATCTGCGGTGAAACTGCGCGGCCAGGTCACCGTTTTGCTAACCACCGACCTTGCCATACGGCGGCTCAATCGGCAGTTCCGCGGAAAGAACAAGGCGACGGATGTGCTGTCGTTCCCGGCAGTTGCCGTGGGCCCGCTCAAAGTTGCGGGTGATCTCGCCATCAGCATCCCGACGGCGCGGCGGCAGGCTGCTGCGCTGGGCCATCCGCTTGCAGCCGAGATCAAGGTATTGATACTTCACGGGCTGTTGCACCTGGCCGGATACGATCACGAAATGGATGACGGGGCGATGGCCCGCCGCGAGCAGCGACTCCGCGCAAAACTGCGGCTGCCGCACGGGCTCATCGAGCGCACAATTTCGGGTGCCCCATCCGCGCGCATCTGTTCAAAGAAGGGTCCGCGCCCATGAGCTGGCTTACCATCACGCTCCTGGTTCTTGCGGCCGCGATCGACACCTTCGCGGCGTACATCAGCCGCGTCTATTCGGAGTTCGGCAAGATTCTTCCGCGCGAGGTGCAGGACAATCTCGATGAATGGGAAGAGAAGGTCGAGCCGCTGATCGGGCTCACGCGCGAGCATGCCGCGTTGTGTGCGGCCGTTCTTCAGCAACTCACGCTGGGAGCGTTCGCGCTGGCCATCGGCGCAGTTCTCTTTGACCGTGCACCGCATGCGGCCCGGCCCACCTATCCTGAGATTGCGCAGGCCGTGCTGGTGGTTGTGCTGGTGGTGGTCTTCTGCAACCAGATCCTGCCTTCGCTCTTGTTTACGCACACCAATGGGCGGTGGGCCGCGCGGCTGGTCTGGCCCATTCGTTTCCTGCTGTGGCTCATGACGCCGATTACCGCCGTGGTCCGCTTCTTCTTTTCCATCGCCGCACTTGCTGAGAAGCCTGCCGCCGAGGACGAGGAGCTCGCGCCGGACGTCGAGTCGCTGCTGGAGGCCGGTGAAGAAGAGGGCATTCTTGAAGAGAGCGACCGCGAGCTTGTGCGCTCCGCCGTGGAGTTTGGCGACAAGCTGGTGCGCGAGGTGATGACGCCGCGGCCGCAGGTCTTTGCCGTCCCGCAATCGATCACGCTCGAGCAATTTCTGGAGTTGCTGAAGGAGCACAACTTTTCGCGCGTGCCTGTCTACGAGCGCACGCTCGACACGATCACGGGCATCGCCTTTGCGCACGACCTGCTGCAGATCAGCGATGAAGAAGCGCGCAAACGAACGGTGGCCAGCATTCAGCAGTCCGCGGTGTTTGTGCCGGAGACGAAGCGGGGATATGAGCTGCTGCGCGAGATGCAGCGCGAGAAGCAGCACATGCGCATCGTAATCGACGAATACGGCGGGGTGTCCGGGCTCGTCACCATCGAAGATCTGCTCGAAGAGATCGTTGGCGACATTCGCGACGAGCATGAGAAGGATGGACACACCGGCGATCCGCAGCGTGAGCCCGGCGGAGTCTGGGTGGTTCCCGGAGATTTTCCGGTTGATGAGCTTCCGCACCTCTTTGGGGATTCCGTAGAGGTGGATGGAGAATACGAAGCCACCACGCTCGGAGGCCTGGTGAGCGAGATCGAGGGGCGTATTCCGCTGCCGGGAGAAGTGGTCCTGCTTGAGCACAGCGGACTGCGTATCCAGGTGGTCGCGTCCACCGACCGCAGGGTGGATCGGCTGCGCATCTTTCCGCCGGCCAAGGAAGAGGCGACGGCACTGCCCTGATCTTCGTATCGACGCTGCATGCTCAGCCAGATACATGGGTGGTAAACCACATGCCCCTGATTCACACCGGATGTCATACACTCAGTCAGGAGAATCATCGCCTTTGAAGTCAGGATTCGTTGCCATTCTCGGCCGGCCCAATGCCGGAAAAAGCACGCTGCTGAACGCGCTGACGGGCGAAAAGGTCGCCATCGTCACAGCCAAGCCGCAGACGACGCGGAACCGCATCGCCGGCGTGGTTGAAGTACCGGCGCGGAAAGGCGTGCATCCCGTCGCGCAGATCGTATTCGTCGATACGCCCGGCGTGCACAAGCCTGCGTCGCAGCTCGATCGCCGCATGCTGCACGAGGTGCACGAAGCACTGGAGACGCGCGATCTGGTGCTGGTGCTGATCGACGCCAGCCGCCGCGTGCAACTGGAAGCCGCAGGCGAACCGGCCCAGGCACATCAGCACAAGTCGTCCAACTGGGCCAGCGAAGACGAATTCCTGTTTTCGCTCATCCGCGGTCTCGACTGTCCCGTTTTTCTTGTCCTCACCAAGATCGATCTGGTCGCGAAGGATGTGCTCCTTCCGCTAATCGAGACGCTGACGAAGCAGTACAACTTCACCGAGGTTATTCCGGTGAGCGCGCGGAAGCACGATGGACTCGACATTCTCATTCGCAAGATCGTTGCCGCGTTGCCCACGGGTGAGCGCTATTACCCGACGGATCAGTACACGGACCAACCCATGCGCTTCATGGTTGCGGAGCTCATCCGCGAGCGCATTCTCGTAGACACCGGCGAAGAGGTTCCTTACGCATCGGCCGTGGTCATAGAGCGCTACGAAGAACCTCCGGTCGAGCAACCGCGCCCATACAGGAAGGCCCAACCGGCCAAACTCCCGCTCACGCGCATCGCTGCAGCCATCTACTGCGAGCGCGAGGGGCAGAAGGCGATCCTTATCGGCAAGGGCGGCGCGAAGCTCAAGGAGATCGGCACAGGCGCGCGCAAGCAAATCGAATCGCTGCTTGGCACGCGCGTGTATCTCGAGCTTCACGTCATTGTCGAGCCCAACTGGCGCGAGTCGCGCGCGTTCGTCGATTCGCTGGACTGGCGCAATCAACTGGAGAAGCTGGCCGACAACGACAAATAAGCGGACCTGCCGCGGTAACGCAGCTTTGAAGACTCTGTTGGTGAGGAATCGTCCGGCCGGAGCTACGCGCCGCGCACCTTGCCGCGGCCGTTGTTCTTTACCGCGTACATACGCGCATCGGCAGTGCCGATGATGGCGTGGACGGCGGCGTTTTCGGGAGGGCATGTGGCCAGGCCGACACTTGCGCTGGCCGTCAGGTTCAATCCGCTGCTCATGCGGAAGTGTGTGTTGATCAGTTCCTGGTGAAGGCCGGTCGCAATTACAAGGGCATCGTTCGCCGCGGTCTCCGGCATCAGGATCACGAACTCATCGCCGCCATAGCGAAAGCACAGGTCTTTGTCGCGGGCCAGTTGTTTCAGACGCATCCCCACGCGCCCCAGGAGTTCGCTGCCGATCAGGTGCCCGTGCACATCGTTCACCAGTTTGAAGCGGTCCAGATCGATAAACGCCAGGCTTACCGGCTTGCCCAGTCGGCCGCAGCGATCCAGTTCCTTCTCCAGCACCTTGTAGAGATGCCGCACGTTGTAGAGGCCGGTCGTGTCGTCAGTGATGGTGAGCTGCTGGATTCGCGCCACGTCACGCGCGTTTTCAATCGCGATGGCCGCGTGATCGCAGAGGATGTGCAGAAACGCGATCGTGTAGTCGCTCATCTGGCTGGCCCGCGGATTCAGAATCTCGATCACACCCTGCACGCCCTTGCGACCGCGAAGGGGCATCGCGATCACCGAGCGCACGATGCTTCTGCCTGCCGCCGGGCTCTGTTGCAGCCGCGGATCATCCTCGGATTCCGGCACAATCAGCGTCTCGGCATGTTCCGCCACCCAGCCCGCGATGCCTTCGCCCATCTTGACCCGCAGATCGCGCAGCGCTCCCTCGCCGTTGCCCGCCGCGGTGGCATAGTAAAGCTCCTTGCGCTGTTCATCGAGCATCAGCAGAGTCCACATGTCGGCAGCGACGATCCGCTCCATCTGGTCGAGGATCGTGCGCAGAATCGTATCCAGATCGAGGCTGGAGTTCAGCGACCGCGCAAGCTGATGGAACACCATCAGGTCGTCGAGCGGGATACGTTTTTCAGCCGATTGGGTCATGCGCAATGAAAACAGAGGGAGATTTGGTCTGATGTGAATTTTGTCATAGGGGTCGTCCCAAATTGTTCACCGAAGGTATCTTTAGTCCATGTCGAGTTGTACTAAAGTCACGTGCGGGCGTTCCGCAAGCTGGTGCGTTGCAAGCTGGTCCTCCGCGTAGATTTCCGCCAGGAATCAGCAGTTTCGGTTTTTGAAGTATGAGCGAGAGTTAACTCCCGGCTCGAGAAGTGCCGAATTACCCGCCGATGTGGACCATCGACCGCGAAGGTTTCAAGAATCCGGGCTCGCCGATGTGGTGTCGTGCTTCCTTTCCCTGTACCGTTCGCACAATATAGTCATTTAGTGCCGCTTCGCTTTCGCCCGCTCGCATATGCCCGTAGAGATCATGCTCCACCTGCGAGAAGAGACAGGTCCGAATCTTGCCGTCGGAGGTGAGCCGCACGCGGCTGCACGCGCCGCAGAAGGCCTGGCTGACCGGTGCAATGATGCCGATTTCGCCTTTGCCGTCGGCAAAAGTGTAGCGCCGCGCCGTTTCGCTGGCTTCGCGCGCGGGCAACGGCACCAGGGGCATCTCGCGTCCGATGCGCTCCACGATTTCATTCAGCGTGACGACGATCTCCGGCGTCCACAACCGGCCTTCCTCGAGCGGCATGAATTCGATAAAGCGCACAATGACGTCCTCTTCGCGGGCGAATCGGGCGAAGCCTTCGATTTCGTTGTCGTTGAATCCGCGCAACAGCACGCAGTTGATCTTGAGCGGCGTAAGTCCAGTCTCGCGCGCGGTCCGGATGCCCGCCAACACCTTTTTGAAGCTGCCGGGAACACGCGTGATCCGCTCGAAGGTCGGCGCATCCACTGCGTCCATGCTTACGGTTACGCGGTTCAGCCCGGCGGACTTCAGCGGCTTGGCCAGCTTGTCCAGCAGATGCCCGTTGGTGGTGAGCGCCAGGTCGAGTGGCCCGCCGGCGGGCGTCCGCAGACTCGACAGCTCCTGGATCAGATCGATCAATCCATTCCGCAGCAGGGGTTCGCCGCCGGTCAGGCGCACCTTTTCGATCCCGAGATTCACAAACAGCTTGATCAGTTTGAGATACTCATCGATTTCCAGCTCGGGATACTGGGCTCCAAATTCGCCGGTCCGGCAGTAGACGCACTTGTAATTGCATCTGTCGGTGATGGAGACACGCAGATCGTGGATCACGCGGCCGTGACTGTCCGTCAGGCGGAGCGAGGTATCTGCGGCAGATGCAATTGGGGAAGCAGCAGCCATCGGCACCCCTTCAGGCTATACCGTTTTGGCGATCCTTGCAGACAACAAAGCAGAGCCGGCACATTGGCCGGCTCCGTTTTGATGCAGCCTGGATCTGCCTGATTTCAGTCGATTCTGGGCGTACCGGAACGCAAGATCATGCCGGTCACGCCCAGCACGGCCACGAGCGAGATTGCGATCGCAAAGTAGTACGCCATGGGATGAATCCAGCCCGGCGAGTACGTCAGGTCCTGGCCCACCCACAGCAGCAGCACCGTCGCAATCACGGCAAACTGCCCGGCAATCACCAGCAGCGTATGTCCCCACTCGCGCCGTTTGTCCAGCGCCTCCACCTGGTCGGGGGTAAGGTTGCGCTCTTCGGGGGGAAGAAGGGAATTCGCCATCAGATCCGGTCTCCTTGCGGGCCACTTTGTCGGCCTCCGGCCCATGGTCTCCCGCTCTTTCGATTCAATCACATGATGCTCGCAGTATGCCACTGCATTGCAGCGAATCCCCTCGACTCCAACCGGAATTACAGCATGATGAAAATCGAGTGCGGTCACGCCCCAAGAAACGTCAGGCAAGCTGCTGAATTCATCCCCTGCAATCCATCTCGCTCATTTTGTTGGATAACCAATCGACTGGCCGTAGAGGGGGTGTCTGTCGGCTGGAAGCTGCAATGCAGCGGAGATAGCGGCCGCGTCATTTTGCCCGTGCAAGGCATAAAACCACGCGTTCAGCCCCTCGGAAGCTGCAAATAGATACGCATTCTGGCCGATGAAGCCCACATCCACCTGCGCATAATCATTCTTTGGGTCAGCGACATAGATGATGGTCACAGCCGCCTTTGCCGCATCGCCTGAACCCATCTTTGCCCGCAGATCGCCTTTCACCACCGGCTGCAGCATGTTTGCTTCGGCGACGTAGACAAACGCTCCGTCCGGCAGCACGACATACAGCTGGACTTCCTGCCTGTTCATCGCTGAAGGGGCGGTGCGGCCCAGGCCCGGCTTCACGTCGCGAGGCCGATTCACGCCGAATGCTGCCCACAACAGGTTCGAAAGCGCCTGCAGCGGCAATGGCTGATCGCGAAATGTGCGTGTGGTCCTCCGCTCGGCCAAAGCCTGCATCAGTGGCATGCCGCCTGTGATCTGAGGTGCAGGCAGCTTGATCGGAGTGCCGGATTGCGATTGCTGAGACTCGGCGATCGGGGATGCGATTGCAACGATGAGAAACACAATCAATCCCCGCATCAGGCGGATGAACCGCATGTTCGATTTGCGCATGATTTCTCCTCGAAGGAAGCGGTTGGGCACGCCTGCCTCCGAGGTGTGCTTCATCGGGGAAGGGGATCGGTGATCTGCTTTGTTTGCGAGGCGCCGGTGGTGTCCAACCCCCGGGCGGCCGCCGCAGGGTTAATCGTTCAGGAATGCCAGCGATTGCAGTGATGTAATCTCAAACGGCTTGCGGCAGCGGATGTTCATGCATGAGAGCTTGTCGTCGCGACGAACCATGTACGACTGCGCCTTCGCAAACTTTGCGCGGTCGCGCTCGTCGGCATGGCGAGGCAACTGGGCCCGCTTGCGACGAACGACCCAGGTCACCTTGTATTCTGCTGCCTGACCGCACTTGGGGCAGGTTAGGGTGTGCGTCCGCATCTCCGTCGTCTCGTTGAAAAACTCCCGTTCTTCCATGTCCCTCACATCTCCACTTCAGCGAAAAAGCCCCGTCGAGGAAAACTCTCTTCCCGACAGAGCCTCGCAGATAATGTCCAGTAACTTCCTCTCTGGCCTGAACTCTTCCATACTAGCGCTTTGGTGCCGTCGGCGGCAGGGAACACAGTATTTCCGCCGGTCTTCAAAAACATGGCAATCCAGGCGCGACTTATTCCATACTCATCCTTGGCATGAGCAAACGTAAGCCAGGCAGATTTTCGGCCACCAAGGCCGTAAAGGCAAACGCGCGCGAGCGTGTGGGCCAGCCCAAACCCGCGCGCGTGGTGGACGAAGAGCCCCGTACCGGACGCCGGGCGAAGCATAAGGCGACGCTCGAAAAGGTCATTCGGCAGGAGGAGTAGCGATGGCGAAAACCGTTGGGGTTGGCGGCGTGTTTCTCAAAGCCAGTGATCCCGAGAAGCTTGCAGCGTGGTATGCCGAACATCTCGGCATCCCAGCGCAGGAAGGTGGCTCGCTCGCGTTCGATGGTCCGGAGTCGTTCGGCATGACGGTGTTTGCGCACTTTCCTGAGACGACGAAGTATTTCGGCGATGGACCGCAGCGGGCGATGATCAATTTCCGAGTTGATGACCTGGATGGGCTGTTGGAGCAGCTTGCGGTGGCGAATGTCCGCATCGATCCCAACCGCGAAGACTATAGCTACGGCCGTTTCGCGTGGATCTGGGATCCGGAAGGCAATCGCGTCGAACTGTGGGAGCCACCGCGCGCGGCGCAGCCGCCGGCTGCCGCGCAATAGCCACACCGCATTATTGCGGAGTCTGAGATTGCTGCGGCTGCTGTGCGCTTTCTGCGATTCCCTGCGCGCTGTAGGGGCCGGGCAGGACGGGCTGGTCGGGTTTGTCCGCGGCTACTTGCGTGGCTGGTTGCGACGTTCTCTTCGAGTAGATTCGGAACGACACGACGAGGTCGAGCGCAACCTTAACCGGTTTGCCGTCCTTCATTGCCGGCTCGAACACGGCTTTTCGGATCGTCTGTTCTGCGCTCTCGTCCAACCCGAAGCCGATAGGCCGGCCCGCGACAACCTCCTCCACCTTTCCGTCTCTGCCGACGACGGCGTGGTAGAGCGCGATTCCCGCAACGCCATTGGCCTGCGCGAACTCGTTCGATGGCGGATCGAGCACGGAGATTAATCTCGCTTTCTGGTCAACCGCATTCTGCTGAAAGACACCGGGCTCGCTGGTCTTGAAGTCCACCTTTGCCGCCGCAGCCTGGTAGTAGAGTTTCCAGAATTCGGGCATGGCATCGATCATGCGCTCATCGATGCCGCGGGAAAACACGCTATCCAGCGCCGCCAGCAGCAACTGCGAAGCATGTGCCGGAGAGGTCGTGGTGGTCACCTTTTTGTTGTTGGAATCATGACCGGCGGTTTCGTATTGCGCATTGGCCGGCTCCGGCGTTGATGCGTTCGCACTCCCCTCCGGGGCAGAAGAATTGTCGGCACTGGCTGTTTCGACGGGCGCGGTCCCGGCCTCGTCCTTTGCCTGGTCCGAATCCTTCTTCCCGTGCCTGTGCTTGTCTTCTTTCTTCTTCAGCTTTTCTACCTGTTCGCGATTGAAGGAGATCCGGACCACTTTCTTCTTCGGTGTGATCTTCACCCTGTCAGTGGCGGACGTGGGATCTTCATAGGGCGCCGCACCCAGGAAGTGCAGCGCATACCGATCGCCACCAAGCTCGAGCTTATGCTTCGTGAGCTTGACCTTGTTGACCTGGATCTGGCTCAGCGTGTATGAGCCCTTTGGGGAGTGCCCGAGCAACTGCCCGTGTTCATCGAATTCGAGGTTGTTGTCCTGATAGCCGGCGCGAAGATAGAGCGTTTTTCCGACCAGCAGTTGTTTCAACTGCTCCTCTTTGATTTCGCCTCCAGTCGTCTGAAGTGAAAAAGCGCCCTGGCCTGCGAAGGGATTCTTTGATGCAGCGGATTGCGGGTCTTCGCGGATAGTTGAAACGGAGGCATCCGCGGCGCTTGCTGCCGCGCCGGCGGAGGGAAAAGCCGGCGCCTGTGCGTGCCCCTTGGAAACATGACTCGCCAGCAACATCACGGCGACGCCGCAAATTGTCGCTGCCGGTCGTCCCAATCTCAAAAAAGACGGTCTTTCGCGAAGAGTGTGCAAGATCATGCGCATCCATTCACCTTTTCGTCTTGCCCAATTTACCAAGATTGCGTTTCAAACGTGAAAATATGCCCGCAATTTGTAAGTTGTTGAACTTTCAAAACGTAACGTTACGGGTTGTCGCGTTTCAAACGCCACAGAATCCGCCGGAACAGGCCCAGAGCCCTGCGGCTGTCTGCGGCATTCAGGTGGAGTCTGCGCAGCATGACGCGCAGGTCGTGCCGGTTGGCCGCCTGCATCGTTTTGGGCGAGTATTTCGCCGCGGCCATCACCTCTTCGATGAGCCCGGCAAGGATGTCGAGGTCGCCCGATGCCGTCGCAGGCGCATGACGGCTGGGCTGCGTTGCGCCGCCCGGATCGTGCTTGCCGGAGTTGAGGTCCACGCGTGTGGCCAGTTCGTAGAGGATGACCGCTGCCGCCTGCCCCAGGTTCATCGAGGGCTGGCGCGGGTCGGTCGGGATTTCGACGAGCAGGTGGCAGTAGGAAAGATCGTCGCGCGTGAGCCCGTGCTTTTCCGGGCCGAAGACCACGGCGACGCGGCCGCCGCGATCGAGCTCGCTCCTGATGCTGGCAGCAAGCGCGTCAAGCCGCACCACGGGCTGTTCCGGCCTGCGGTGCGTTAGGGTCCCGGTGCCGAGCACGAGACTGCAATCACGCAGTGCCTCGGAAAGCGATGCCGCCTCTCGCGCGTCCGCCAGCAACCGGGGCGCGCCGACTGCCGATCGCGCCTCGCGCCAGTGGGGTTCGTATGGCGCAACCACGGTGAGCCGCGCGAAGCCGAAGTTCGCCATGGCGCGCGCCACTGCGCCGATGTTCAGCGGGTTGCGCGGGGAAACGAGCACCACGTCAATGCGTTCGCGTTGGGATTCAGTGAGCAAAGAACGATTGTAGAGCCGGTTCGCGCTGCCCGTATCGCCCCTCAACGCTGCTCAGTGCGATCCCGGCGTTTCCGTGTCCACGTCGGGATTCACCGTGACTTGCAGCGTTCCCGCCCGTTGCGCATTGGTATCCCAGATACCGGTCGCCAGAGCCACATCTGCCTGCGGCAGGTCAATTTCCATCGGGGCCGCGATCCCTGTTCGTTGAGCTTTCGCAAACGAAGCATCATTCAGACTCAACTTCATTTCACCACCGGTCCAGTTCGCCGGCTTGCCGTCGCGTTCGTACCCCACCATTGCCACGCGCATCTTCGCTTCATGCGTTCCGCCTGGAGAGGTAGCAAATTTCAGGCTCTCTGTTGGGATTAGAAACTCCACCTTGTATCGCGTGACGGCTCCGGAGAGCTTTGGGTTGCCGCCTGCCCGCGGTGCGCCCGCCGGTTGCGGATCGGGTGTTACCCGAATGCGATACACGATTTGCGTCGCATCCGGCAATCCTTCCGCCAGCAGCGGGGCCAATGGATCCGCCACCGTCTCGGTCGCCACCTTTGACCCAGCGTCCGCGTAGTATCCGCGACGATAGGCCATCTTGTACTTGGTCTCCGCTAGCTTTACCTCGATGCGGCGAAACGTCCCGTCCGTTTTGTTGTTAGCCGTCGTGTACGCAAGTGTGTAGTACTGCGCGCTGTTATGCACGTCACGCGAGAGTGCGGCGCTTACATCATTGGTCGTATAGATCGCCTGCCCGCCGGTATCTGTGGCTAGCTGCTCCATCGTCGCGGCATTCGCCCGGATCGCCGGCGACTCCTTGTAGGGGTTTTGTTCGAAGTTGTCGCCGTTCGGCTGTCCGCCCGAATCGGCATTCATGGTTCGATCGACCATCGACCCACGCGCCGATACGGGATAAAGCGCTACTCGCGCCGCCGTCAGCAGATTGACTGTATCGCGCAGAGCCTCCGGCATCTCATGCCCGTGAAACGCTACGAGCGCACTGCGGTTGTCGCCTTCCGGGAACAAAGCTACCGGAAATGTGCTCGCGAACCAGATAAGGTTCTTACGTCCCGGAATTGCGGCCAGTGCACGCGCCAGCTGCTGCAGAGCCGTAAGCGCGATGGTTGCCTGCTGGCCCTGCTGCATGTCAGAGTACTCACGAATCGACCGTGCCTCGGCTGCGGCCGCCTGCGCATTGTCCGCCATTGAAATAGCCTCTTCGTCTTCCAACTCCTCCGTGCGGCTACGCGCATGCATGCTCCTTTGCGGAGCAGCGGCCTTGCCGTCGATCGCTGCCCGCAGCAGATCCCGATCCGCCGTGAATCCCTGCAGTAGTTGCAGCCGCGAATTCAGCGTGTAAATCGCGACGCGCATCCCCGGCTGCAGATTCGCAACAAATCCCGCCAACTGCTTGCGCGCCAACGCCTGGTCTGCCTGCTCCGTATCCAGGTTGTCCAGCAACAGTACGCTGACGGCATCATCCGGCGCCACGGCGGGTTGGTTTGTGTAGACGTGAGGCGGAAGAGCGGGCAATTCCGACCTCTGTGCGCTTGCTGCCCCGTGCTGTTCGAAGAAATCGATCGTCTGTGGTTTGCCGTCTTCCAGAATGGTGAAGTCCTTCTGATCGAGCCCTCCGACGGGTGCGCCGCCGCTGCCCGTAACCAGCACATCCACCACAACCGCGCGCGTCGTTGTCTTCAGCGTAGGGCCATTCGTCTGGGCTTCGGTTGCGTTCTGAGCTTGCAGTTGGAAAAGGCCGACGGTAAGAAGGGCAGGCAAAAAGAGAAGGTGATGGAGTCGCATAGCTTCCTCGGCGAAACCTCTAATCATATCTGACGGGTGTAAATCGATGCGGGTTCCGCAGCCGCATTGTTAAACTGCTAGCACGCATGTTCCCCGATACGCATTCCCTGCAGCACGAGCCCCTTCCCCGGGAGTTGGAGCAGCTCTGCGCAACGGCGCGCTGGTGCTATGCGCGCGGATGGGCGCCGGCCACGAGCGGCAACTTCAGCGTCCGCTGGAGCAGCCGCATCTTCATCACGCCGACCGGCCTCGACAAGGGCACGCTCGCACTCAACGATCTTCTCGAAATTGATCTCGAAGGCCGCGCGCTGTCCGGCCACGGCCGTCCTTCAGCGGAAACCAGCTTGCACACCATCATCTATCGCGGGCGCATGAATGCCCGCGCGATACTGCACGTGCACTCCATCTGGAACACGCTGCTGTCCGGCAAATTCGTCTCCGCCGGGCATGTCTCTCTTAGCGGATACGAGCTGCTGAAAGCGCTCTCCGGAGTGGCGGCGCATGAACATACTGAGCGCGTGCCGATTATTGAAAACACGCAGGAATACGCGTTGCTGGCCGATCATCTCAGCAGCGTGCTCAGGGATAATCCCGAGGCGCACGGGGTTTTGTTGAGTCGCCACGGGCTTTATACTTGGGGTGAATCAGTGGCTGAAGCCCGCCGTCACCTGGAGGCGCTCGAATTCCTCTTCGAGGTGGAAGGACGTCGTCTCTTCGGCCAGCCGAGCGAAATGGGTGCCACAGGGTCTTGAGTTCGCGGCCTGGGATTGTCAGAAAACTGGGTGCCCCGGGTCCCGATTTTGGATTTGGGAAAATGAACTCCATAACAGACATCAGGAGCACGTCATGGCCGTACTTCGCTTCCCCGAAGAGTCACCCCAACGACAAGGACCTGTCGTCGGGGACCCCGGCGAGCCACCCCAACGACGAGAACCTGTCGTCGGGGACCCCGGCGAGAATCGCATGTTCGAGAACGAGTCCGAGATTCGCTCTGAACTCGCCGCTCTCGGCATCGACTACGAACGCTGGAGTCTCGATCGCGTGAGGCCGGATGCGTCGGCAGACGAGGTCCTCGCTGCTTATGCGGCTGAGATCGACGAGATGAAGCGGCGCGGCGGATACGTTACGGCCGACGTTATCGACGTGAATCCGTCCACGCCCAACCTCGAAACGATGCTCGCGAAGTTCGACAAGGAGCACACGCATTCTGAAGACGAGGTGCGCTTCATCCTCGCCGGTCGCGGAATCTTCTTTCTGGCTTTGCAGAAGGGCGTTGCCTCGGTTGAGGTTCACCCCGGCGATATGTTGCGCGTGCCGCGGGGAACAAAACACTGGTTCACGCTATGCGAAGATCGCCGCATCCGCGCCATTCGCTGGTTCCAGGACACCACTGGCTGGACGCCGCACTATACGGGCTCCGGCATTGACCAGGGCTACCAGCCGCTGTGCTTCGGTCCCGCGTACCTGGGCCCGCGCGTAGCCACTGGCATTCGCCTATGACAAAGCCCAAGCCGCCGAGGCTTTTCTTGTTGGATATCGAAGGCACCATCGCGCCGCTTTCGCTGGTCTACGAGCAGCTCTTCCCGTACGCGCGTGCGCACTTCCCGGTCTATCTGCAAAGTCATGCGGCTGATCCGGGCGTCGTCAGCGATCTGACGATGCTGGCTCAAGAGAGCGCCGCCGAGGCCGACCCGACGGCGCCGAAATTCACCAGCGCCGAGTACTGGGTCGAGGCCATTCCATATCTGAACTGGCTGATGGACCGCGACCGCAAATCGACGGCGCTGAAGAGCCTGCAAGGCCGCATATGGAAGGGCGGCTTCGAAAACGGCGAACTCAAAGGCACGCTCTTCGAAGATGTTCCGCCGGCGCTGGAGCGATGGTCGTCGGCCGCGCACGTGGCGACCTATTCGTCTGGTTCTGTAGCGGCACAGATGTTGTTATTCCGGCACTCCAATTTCGGCGATTTGACGCCGCTGATCTCCGGCTACTTTGACACGCGCACCGGTCTGAAGACGGCAAAGGAGAGCTACGAGTCGATCGCCTCGGCCATGGACTGCGAGCCGCGCGAGATCGTGTTCTTTTCTGACGTCGTGCGCGAACTCGATCCGGCACGCGAAGCGGGCTGCCACACGCGGCTCGTGATGCGCGAAGGCAATGCTCTGGTCGAAGACAGCCACGGCCATCGCAAAATCAAGACGTTTAACGTCCTCTAAACAACGCCGGAGAATCAGCGAAGCCGGTCAGGAATCAAAAGGCCATGTACGACTGGACCAACCCCGCCACCGCCGCGTTGAACGAGATCCGCACCGCGCCCATCGTGCGCTTCTCCGTTCTTGCGCTCAGCTCGATCTTTTTTCTCGTCGATCCTTTCGCGGCCATACCGTCTTTCCTTGCCATTACCGAAAGCGCCGACCCGACTCGCCGCAAACGCATGGCCCGCAAGGCGGCTTTGACGTGCTTCATCGTGCTCACCAGCTTTGCCCTGGCCGGCCAGCTCATCTTCCGCATGTTCGGTATCACCTTGCCTGCGTTTGAGATAGCCGGGGGCCTGATCCTGCTGCTGATCGGGCTCGACATGCTGGAAGCCCGCCGCTCCCCGACGCAAGAAGCCCAGGGCGACACCGAAGAAGGCGCCGCCAAGGAGGACGCCGGCATCGTTCCGCTGGGCATCCCCATGCTGGCTGGTCCCGGCGCGATTTCGTCGGTCATGGTGCTCGTAGGTCCAGTTCCCAGTCTGCTGCACTGGCAGATGGCCGCGGTGCTTGGCTCGATTGCTTTCACCTGCTTTATCAGCTATTTGGTGCTGGCGGGGGCGGGCCGCGTGCGGACCGTAATGGGCGAAACCGGCATCCGCATCCTGGTTAGAATCATGGGGTTGCTGCTGGTGGCTCTGGCGATGCAGTTTTTCGTGAATGGGCTGACTGATCTGGGCATCATTTCGCGTCCGTAAAAGGCGATGCGAAGCCAGGAATGGCTCCTATCAGGCTGGATTCCGCCGTTGGCGGGCGGGGAATTGGCTCGATTAAGCTGTATTCAGCGTCGAAATCGGACTCTCTTTGAGGTATTCTGCCCCTGATTCCAAGCGCCTCGGCTAGGTTTCCCACAGAAACCGGCGCCTTTCCACAGCCCCTTCGGGTTGCAGGAAAGGCGGGCCGTTGTTATTCTCAGGAAGTCGCGAAACGACGCATGAAATCAGCCAGTTTCACGATTTGCATAAGGGAATAGCCTGTGCTATTCTTAACAAGTTGCAGATGAGCAGTGGAGCCTCCCGGTGGCCTTTGTGGCCTGCCCCTAGTGGGAAGTGGGAAGCCGGTTCGTAGGGTAGGTCGAGGTAGCGTTAAGCGCACCCCCAACCCCTGTAGGGAATCCCGCAGAGAACAAACCCATTGCATGACCCGAGAGGATCTTCCTTTCGTGCGCCTTTGTGGCGCTGGGCATTTCGTGCCGGTCGCTCTTTGAGAATTTGCGCTGTGCGAACGCTTCGCGGTTGAGATTTCTCGCCGCTGAATCGAACGAGACTGCGGGCTTGAATGCCCGAGTTTGTCGGGCGATTTCGGCCAATGTTTACGGGATTGATTCCTTCTGATTCCCGCCTTGACATGATGAGCGAAGTTCGATAGTTTTAAAAGGTTCGCGCAAAAACGCCGGAGACTGCAGGAAAGCGCAGATCAGGCCAGCGCACCAAGTTCGAGGACAACCCAGACTTAACAGTCCGGGCCTCGATCCAAGCGGCCCCGCTCAGGCGGTCAGCCATAAGGATCTTTGACAATAAGGTTGAACGTGCCAGTCGTGAGAAACGATCAGGTTTGGCTTGATCATTCTCACAAGGTAAGGCGTCTCGGCTTTCGAGCCCGAGACGCGGCCGATCCCATCGACCTCCGTCGAGTGGGTGAGGCAACAGGTTTCAAACGAGAGTTTGATCCTGGCTCAGAATCAACGCTGGCGGCGTGCCTAACACATGCAAGTCGAACGAGAAAGTGGAGCAATCCATGAGTAAAGTGGCGCACGGGTGAGTAACACGTGACTAACCTACCCTGGAGTGGGGGATAACTGAGGGAAACCTTAGCTAATACCGCATAACACCTACGGGTCAAAGGAGCAATTCGCTTCAGGAGGG
>Ga0326727_10000643_pt1 | contig 140915 bp, 102 predicted proteins | sample MB2enrmetagenome_FD_207643 | JGI IMG/M metagenome (GOLD analysis project Ga0326727, IMG submission 207643) | Lab enriched peat soil microbial communities from McLean, Ithaca, NY, United States - MB29MY | ecosystem: Environmental > Terrestrial > Soil > Wetlands > Peat | place: USA: New York... | reverse complement strand
TCCCAATCCTTAAAACCTACCACCGGTACTCAAACCTCCGACGCCGAAGGTAATTCCTTCACACCTTCGGAGAGGGTGGACCGCCGCCGGCGTTCTTACCAGCCGGGGCGGGACGGGTGAGGGGGTCGCCCTGAAACAAACGGTATGAGCGATTTGATCACGAACTTCTGACTCAGGAACTAGCTGGTCAGGTTGTAAATCAAGCCGAAGGGATCTTTGATGTAGCATCGGGGAAAATCCGGCTCGTCCTTGATGACACTTTATGAAGGCGATTGTATACACACAACACGGACCACCGGATGTACTCGAGTCGTAATAACCATATGAATCAGGCAACGCGCAAAAAAGAAAAGCCGGCACTCGGCACGCAGCGCATCAAGGTGGCGGTTGCCCAGGCGGCTCCCGTCGTTTTCAATCGTCAGCGCACCCTGGAGAAAGTTCACGCCCTGGCTCGCGATGCCGCTCGCCAAGGCGCCAGGTTGGTGCTGTTCCCGGAGGCGTTTGTCTCCGGCTACCCAAGGGGGCTGGACTTCGGAGCGGTGGTAGGTTCGCGGTCCGAGAAGGGCAGGGAAGACTTCCGTCGATACTGGGAGAGCAGCGTGGACGTGCCCGGCCCCGCCGTGGACGATCTCGGCCGGGTAGCGCGAAACAACCGCATCTACCTGGTTATTGGCGTGGTCGAGCGGGAGGGCGGCACGCTTTACTGCACCATCTTGTTTTTTGCCCAGGACGGCAGCTTTCTCGGCAAGCATCGGAAGGTGATGCCGACGGGAGCGGAGCGCCTGGTTTGGGGCTTCGGCGATGGTTCCACCCTGCCGGTGTTTGAGACTCCCTTGGGGAAGTTGGGCGCGGTGATCTGCTGGGAAAACTACCTGCCCTTGCTGCGCGCGGCGATGTACGCCAAGGGCATCGAAATCTATTGCGCGCCTACCGCCGACGCCCGCGACTCCTGGGCCGCGTCGATGCGGCACATCGCCATCGAGGGACGCTGCTTCGTTCTTTCCTGCAATCAATTCAACCGCCGGCGGGACTTTCCGGACGATTACGATGCCGTTTATGGCCATGATCCCGAGACGGTGGTGACGCGCGGCGGCAGTTGTATCGTCGATCCGTTCGGCAATTTTCTTGCCGGACCTGACTTTGAAGGCGAGACGATTCTGCTCGCCGAGATCGATCGCGCCCAGATCATCCGTGGCAAATACGATTTGGACGTTGTTGGCCATTACGCGCGACCTGACATTTTCCAACTCCACGTGGACGAACAGCCGAAGCGACCCGTGACCATGCATGCCCGCGAGGCCGAGAAACCTGCGCGTAAAGCTGGCCGCCGGGCTGGTCCGGTGGATTAGCACGCTATGAATGGGAGGAATGTAGCGCGGACCTGCTCTTTAGGTCCGCGGCTTTTCCTTACCCATCGGGGACGAGGTGCGGACCTAAAGAGCAGGGCCGCGCTACACCTGCTCAATTCGTTCGACAAAGCGCGATTGCCAAAAGGTCACCGACTATCCGAAGAGCCCACGGTCAGAAAGGCACTGACCGTGGCTACCCCCTATATGCCGCCGGACGATGAGGCGCCTGCGGTGCAGGTGAGGGACGCCTTGCCTCGCACCGGCTGATTTCCCACGCCTTCTTCTTCAATCACCCAGCGCCGGAGGCGCAGGATATCGGCGGCGCGCGCCACTCCAATCGGCTTCAACAGTCCGTCGCCTTCGACGACCACGATATTCTCAACGTTATGGATCACCATGTCGCGCGTGACCTGGTCCACGGTTTCCTCCGGGCGCGCGGCGACGTAATCCTGACTCATAATTTCGCGCACTTGGGGATTGCCGTCGAAACCTTTCAAGAGGTCGTGGGCTTGGATTATGCCGGCGAGGCTGCCATCGCGCTCGATAACGGGGATCACGCCCGCCTGTTCGGGTGAGACTTCGCGCACCACCGCCTGAACCCGCTCATCGGCGTTGATCACGGTGAAATTCTTGCGCATGACCTGTTCCACGCGCCCGCGCAAGAGCACCGGAACCGTATAATCCTGCCGCACGATCAATCCACGCTTGATGAGTTTGCCGGTCATGATAGATTCGGCGCTGAAGAGGCGCACGAAGCCGTCGGACACCACGACGCAGGCCACCAGCGGCAGCAGGGCATTGGGATTGCGGCTGAGCTCGAAGAGGAAAACGATGGAGGTGAACGGGGCGCGCGCGATGCCGCCAAACACCGCAGCCATGGCCACCAGGGCGTAGAGCGCGGGGTCGCTCACCAGGTGGGGGAGGTAGTGATGCCAAACCTGGGCATACACGGCGCCCACTCCGCCGCCCACAATCAGCGAAGGCGCAAACACTCCGCCCGTCGTGCCTGAACCGAGCGATAGCACCAGCGCCGCGAATTTAGCGGCGGAGATTCCCAGCAGGGCGTGCGTGGTAAGCCGGTCATTCAGCATGTCGCGAATCGTGTCATACCCTGTACCAAAAACCTGGGGATAGAAATAACCGATCAGGCCGAGCAGCAGGGCTCCCGCGACCGGCGCCCAGATGGCCACGGGCTTCAGCGGGAAGCGGTCAAAGGCTTCTTCCAGGAAGAAAAGCACGCGAATCATGGCGAGCGCGATCAGGCCCATGACGATTCCCATCAGGGCAAAGAGCCAGAGCTCCTGCATGTTGACCAGAGAGAACGCGGGCGTGGGGAACAGCGGCGCCCAGCCGCGGAAATGCACGGCGACGGCGGTGGCGACGACGGAGGAAATGGCCACGGGGATGAACGAGCGGGCGCGAAACTCGAAGAGGAGAAGTTCGATGGCCACCAGGATTCCGGCGAAGGGTGCGACAAACGTGGCGGCCATGCCGGCGGCGGCGCCCGAAGCCAACAACACGCGCCGCTGGTAGGGAGTGAGGTGCGTTAACTGAGCGAAAATCGAGCCCAAAGCCGCTCCGGTTTGAATGATGGGGCCTTCCGCGCCGAACGGTCCACCAGTGCCGATGGCGAACGCCGTGGCCAGAGGTTTGAGAATACCCACGCGCATACGGACCTTGCTCTTGCCGATGAGCACGGCCTCCATCGCTTCCGGAATTCCGTGGCCCTTCAGCGTCGGCTCCCAGAAATGGACCATGATTCCGACGAGCAGGCCGCCAATGGGCGGAATCAGAATCACCCACGCCCCCAGATGGTGATGGACCGGGAAGGTCATGGCGAAGGACCACTTCCCATAAAAGAAAATGTTGGTGAAAAGGTAGATCAATTCCAGCAGACCCTGCGCCACTAAACCGCCCATGAATCCTACGAGGAGCGCGTAAGCGGAGGTGGCGAGAATGCCGGGGTCAAGAGCCTGGCCGAATTCCCGGAACCAAGGCATTGGTGATTTTCGATTGGTGATTGGTGAATGGTCCATCGTCCTGCCGTTTCAGCCTGGCCATCCGCCGCGCTGCCGGAGGCGCTGTCATCCTGGGCATCGCGATGGGTTGTAGCGCGGACCTGTTCTAGAGGTCCGCGGCTTTTCCTTACCCATCGGGGACGAATCGCGGACCTCAAGAGCAGGTCCGCGCTACACCCTGTTAGCTATGTGCCCTGAGCGGCGGGAACATCAGGCGGCCGGGGCTGCGGAGTCTTCATAATCTCGAATTGGAGCGCCCGCAGCTCGGCGATATTCATTCGCGAAATCTTATCCAAAATCGTAAACCCCTTGCGGGTCAGGTAAACTTTAACGAAGCGGCGATCTTTCTCGCCCTGAATTTTGCGCACCAAGCCGCGTTCTTCGGCGCGTTGCACCAGCCCCACCACGGCATTGTGGCGTCCCTGCAAGAACTCGGCGAGTTCGGAAATGGTGGCCCAGCCGCGGCCCGTGTAACCCGCCACTCCCAGCAGGAGTTGGTGCTGCTGGGGAGTGATGCCGAAAGACCGCGCCACTCGCTCGCTAAAGCGGAGAAAACACCGCACCCGGTAGCGAAACCACGCCAAACGCCGGATGGCCTCAGAATTTGCCGGACGTGAGCCGCCCGCGGGTCTTGAGTGTTTCATAACGAACAATTATATCACAATGCGATTTAAATTCCGAGTGAGGCCATGGGCTGTGATTCATCCGCGGGCTGGTTACGCAAACGGGTGGTTGAGCAAGTCCCGGATTATCCTCTATACTGGGTAATCTCGACGTGTGGGGCGAGGGATACGCGATTTGTCCTAACCCCGCGTAGCCGGAACGAAAGGAGCGATCATGAGCGAACCGACTCGTGTAAGCCATCCCATGTACAATCTTTTGCCCACGGAAATCGAGGGGTTCGAAGCCCTGGCGGAGCTTGCCCTGAATCTGCGCTGGTCGTGGAATCACGCCACCGACGATGTGTGGCGGCAGCTCGATCCCAAACTGTGGGAGATCACGCATAACCCCTGGGTGGTCCTGCAAACGGTTTCGCGCGACCAGATCGAGCGCGTGCTGGCCGATCCTGTTTATCGCAAAAACCTTGAGGGGTGGGTCGAGGCCCGGCGGAACGTCCTGGCGGCGCCCGCGTGGTTTCAGGAGAACCATCCGCAGAGTCCCCTGACTTGCGTCGCGTATTTCAGCATGGAATTCATGGTAAGCGAAGCTTTGCCCATTTACTCGGGGGGGCTTGGCAATGTGGCCGGTGATCAACTTAAAGCCGCCAGCGATATGGGTGTACCGGTGGTCGGGGTGGGCCTGCTCTACCAGCAGGGCTATTTTCGCCAGGAGATCGACAAGAACGGAGAGCAACAGGCCCTCTATCCGTATAACGATCCCGGACAGTTGCCGATCGCGCCTTTGCGCCAACCCAACGGGGAGTGGCTGCGTCTGGAACTTAAGCTGCCGGGTTACTCGATCTGGTTTCGTGCCTGGCAGGTTCAGGTGGGCAGGGTAAAGCTTTACCTGCTGGACAGCAATGATGCGGCGAACCTCCCTGTCGATCGGGGGATTACCAGCGAACTCTACGGGGGCGGCTCGGATTTGCGCCTCGAGCAGGAACTGCTCCTCGGGATCGGCGGTTGGCGGCTGCTCCGCGCACTGGGCATCCAGCCGGAGGTCTGCCATCTGAATGAAGGGCACGCGGCATTCGCGGTTCTGGAGCGTGCGCGCAACTTCATGGAAGAGACTGGGCAGCCCTTCGAAGTGGCACTGGCGGCTACCCGGGCGGGTAATCTCTTCACTACTCACACGGCCGTGGCCGCCGGCTTTGACCGTTTCGATCCTGGCCTCATCGAGCAACACCTTAGGGGGCATGCCGAACAGGAGCTGGGCATTGCCTTTCACGATTTGCTGGCCCTGGGCCGGCTGAATCCGGCCGACTCGTCGGAGCCTTTCAACATGGCGCATCTGGCCATGCGCGGGAGCGGCGCGGTAAACGGGGTTAGCCGCTTGCACGGGGAGGTCAGCCGGCGACTCTTTCTGCCTCTCTTCCCGCGCTGGCCGGAGAACGAAATCCCCATCGGACACGTGACCAACGGCGTCCACGTGCCCACCTGGGACTCAGCCCCGGCTGATGATCTTTGGACAGAAGCCTGTGGAAAGAAGCGTTGGCTGGGGACGACAAAAGACCTGGAACAGGACATTCGACGGATTTCCGACGCTAAGCTTTGGGAATTTCGGACTGCCGCCACCAACTCTTTTGTGGAGTACGTTCGCGCTCGATTGACGCTCGACATGGAGACCCGACACGCGCCGCCGGAGGAGATCGAAGCCGCCAAGCATCTGTTTGATCCCAATGCCCTCACCCTGGGCTTTGCCCGCCGCTTTGCGACCTACAAAAGACCGAACTTGCTGCTCCATGACCCTCCGCGGCTGCTCCGTCTTTTGACCCATCCGCAGCACCCCGTTCAACTCATCATCGCCGGCAAGGCGCACCCTGCGGACCAGGCGGGGCAGGCCATGATTCGGGAATGGATGCATTTCATCTGGCAGCCCGAGGCGCGTCCCCATGTGATCTTCCTCAGTGACTATGACATGCTCTTGACCGAGCAACTGGTGCAGGGCGTGGATGTCTGGATCAACACGCCCCGGCGGCCTTGGGAAGCCTGCGGGACGAGCGGCATGAAGCTGCTGGTCAACGGAGGCCTCAATCTCTCGGAGTTGGACGGCTGGTGGGCGGAGGCCTATACGCCGGAAGTCGGCTGGGCGCTGGGGGACGGCCAGGAGCATCATGACGATCCGGGTTGGGACGCCGCGGAAGCCGAAGCCCTCTACGATCTGCTCGAACGGGAAGTGATTCCCGAGTTTTATGCCCGCGACGCGCAGGGTATCCCCAGCGCTTGGGTGGCGCGGATGCGGAATAGCATGGCGAGCTTGACGCCGCGTTTTTCCGCGAACCGCGCCGTGGGCGAATACACCGAGCACCATTACCTCCCAGCGGCCGCCGCCTACCGTGCGCGCGCCGCCGATAAAGGCGCCATGGGCAGGAACATCGTCAATTGGGAACATGGCCTGAAAGAGAAATGGGGCACGCTCCGCTTTGGCGACGTGAAGGTACAGACCAATGCAGTCCAGCACATCTATGAGGCCGAGGTGTTTCTCAATGGCCTCGATCCCAACGCCGTGCGCGTCGAGTTGTATGCCAATGGGACCAATGGCAGCGGTCCCATTCGAGAGGGGATGACGCGCGTCCGCCCCCTGGCAGGCGTCGACAGCGGCTACGCGTATGTCGCCCAGGTGCCCGCCACACGTCCGGCCACCGACTATACGGCGCGAGTGATCCCGCATTGCGCGGGGGTGGCGATCCCACTGGAAGAGGAACGTATCCTGTGGCAGCGATGATCTGCTCGCTCCGGCGGAATGTCCGCTACCGGGCCTTGTCCTCACGCGTGCGAACGGGCCTTTCGGGATGGTCGCCGGCGTCCTCGACCCCCTCCACGGCTTCGGCCTCAAAGGCCTGATCCGTATCGGCGAGTTCTTCCACGCTCTCCCCGTCAGCCTCCGCAATTTGCGAAAGCCCCTCGTCATCACCCGATTGCCCAGCGCTGTCCGAAGCTGTTTCCTCCGAATCGTTTTCAAGTTCATCCAACGGAGTCTCGTCAATCCGCAATCTACGTTTCGCCATAAATACCTCCCCCGAGCACCCGCATCAAGTGCCGAACCGCTGCTACTGATTGGATGAATTTCGCCGAGCTTCGGGTGTAGCGTCTTCGTCGCGACGATACTTTTCATCCAGGCGCAGACCCTCACCATTGCCCGACGCCGTCGAGTATCACACTTTAGGTTTGCGAGACCGGCCCTTTAGTGTCCGGACGCTTCGCAACAGGCGTTTCTCGTCCCTGCTTGCGGAGAGCTGATTGGTTTCCGACACCAGCTTCTGAGACTCCCGAACGGTTTCCGCTGCCTTCGCATTCGCGCGTGCAGTGATCTCTCGTCTTCCATCTGTCTTTGGCATATTTTGATCGTCTCTCTTTTCTCCCATGCAAGGCGTTCAGTCTTGCACGGATCCGCCCTCCTCACTTGTCCAGGTCAGCGGGCGTTGCCGCGCCTTAGTTCAACGTAGAATACTACATCGACGATCCCCTCGGGTTCGTGCCTATTCCCACTTTTCCAAAATCTCGATCTGCGTTCTGATGGACTCCACCCTGTCGTCGATTTCTTCAGCCTCCGCCTCGAGATTGGGAGAGATTGTTCGCAGCTTCCGGGCGTGGTGTTCCAGTTGAATGGCATCATGTTCGAGTGCATCAATAATCGGCTTTAATTCCACTTTCATGGTTGTTTTACCCCTCCACAGACGTTCTTCCCGAAGCGGGAGGGCTCGGAACAGGCCGCCCTCTCTAGGAATCGCGCCCTAGATGGTGGCAAAGGATCCCTTGGCAGTCTGTTCTGAATTGCTCACGGAAAGATCGTGCATCGGTTCATGGGCTCATTGAAAAGCCGTCGGTTGTGCGTTGTCCGTGGTCCGTTGCAGGCCATCCGACCAGCGTTTACGCTGCCCATTTATTTGTAGATCACTCCATGTGCAGCTTCGTCGTCTTCAATCCTCGCCGCACGCAGCGCCTTAAGAAATGCCTCGCTCGAGCCTGCGGCCTTGAGGCTTTGGAGAAAGTCTTCCGCCGGGGCGAAATCAATCCCGCGCTGCTCGATAGCCTTAGCCCCCGTTTCGTCTCCCAGTCCGTCGCGCACCATGTTGCTGTTCTGCTCCTGCGTAAAGGGCTTCTGTTGCGCCCGCAGGGGCAGCGTCAGAATCAGTGCTATGACGAGCATTAGGATGGTTATGATCGGACGACGCCACATCGATACCTCCCCAAAGCGGGGATCACGACGATGATGTGCGGCCATTCTACCGCGGGGAGATTACACATTCCGATTTCTGGTGGTGGTACCGTTTGATGTAGAGGCGACTTTACGCCGCCATTTGGCGAGGTAAACTCGCCGCTACACCCACTTGGCGAGGGGCACTCGCCGCTACAATCATTTGGCGAGGTGAACTCGCCGTTACAACATCAAGCTGAACCACTGCATATTCCTGCACGAGGGCGCCAATAGCCTTCAAGCGAACGCAAGCCAGAGGGTCGTTCAAAGTGATGGCGGACGATGTCGCTCAGAAACTCGAGTCCGACATCATTCTGCCCAAATCCTCTGTGAAGCCAGAATACCGCGGCAGCCTGGTGCGTTCCGTCCGGTCGGTTTTGGGAGACCGGCAGCCGCAACAAATGCGAAAGAAATCTACGTCGGTTTTGTCTTATTCGGCTTTTGCCTCCAGCAGCAGGTGTTTCTCAAATTGGGCAGTCCATGTGGCCACGGGACCGCGAACCGTTCCCAACGCCTCCCCGGTCTCATAGTTGGTCAGGCGATAAGCTCGCTTCTCCAAACCTCGCAATTCCAGCTTGCCGCTCCACTGCGGAGCGTAGAAGGCGTAGTACATGTTCCCGGTCTTGCGGATGGCGTGGGCTTCCGGTCGGTCAAAACCGATGTCATACAGCGTTCCCAGGTATTCGCCCCGGGGGAGCATTTCGGCCTGATAGATTTTGATCCATTTGTCCCAGATTTTTTCCTTCTCCGGGGTCAAATCCAGCTTGGTCCGCCGGGCCGAACCCACCGGCCAGGTGAAATTGGTGCCCACCACGCCGCCCACTCCAATCGTCGAGGCGAAGTCGTCACCGCCATCGCTCATGTCCACGTGGTCTCCGAAGTAGGCGATGGAATCGCCCATCAAGGCCTTGAGGGTTTTCCCCTTCAGACGGACCTGCCAGGAACTCTCGGGGTCGGAGGCAACTGACATGTTCATGAAGGGCATGGTGAAGAACGAGTACGCGGTCCCGCACGGGCACAACTCAACCAGCGCGTCGGGCTTGATGCTGAGTGCCGTATCGTAGATCGCCTTGAAGAATAGGGGCAGCGCCTCCACCGCCTCCTCGGGCGCCCGGTGGTGGTGGGCGGGGTTGTAACAGGGGGGCACACCATTCATGAATTGACCATCGAGCTTCAAGCCGTCAAAACCCCAATCCCGCAGCGCCTTGATGACGATGGCCTTGTGGTACTCCACCACCCCGGGAACCGCCGGACAGAGATACCACGCGTTCCAATAGGAAATCTTCTGCTTCGATCCGTCGGCATTGAGCAGCAGATACTCCGGGTGCTCCTTGAACAGGTGCGTGTCCGGCTTAACGGATAAAGGCGCCCACCATAGCTGAGCTTTGAAGCCTTCGGCGTGAATCCGGTCCACCATCGCTTTCATGTCGCGGTCGCCACCGGGAAATTTCTCCGGATTCAGGAACCAATCCCCTTCGGCGGTCTGCCAGCCGTCGTCCAGGGTCACCCACCGGAAGCCCAGCTTTTTCACGATGGGCAAGGCGTTGTAGACCTGCGTCGGAGTGCACTTCCTGCCGAAACCCCAGGCGCACCAGATGGGACCAAAGGCGTCATCAGGCGACGGCCTGAACACCACGCCCTGCTTGACCATCGCCCGCCGATACTCCGCCAGGCTTCGGAAGTAGTCACCCTGATGAACGATGACGAAAGTCCGAAACGTCTTGATCGTTTCTCCCGGTTTCAGCTCTCGATTCAATTTGAAATGCACGGCCACTGTGGCGTGCTCCCGGTCCGGCATGGCGACGGGAAGAGAGACCAGCTTGGGACTCATCTCCAGGTGACCCACGGCGATACCCACGTCTCTCCGCCAGACATCCACGACCGGCGTTCCCCCTCCGTAATCGGTGTCGTTCATCCCCAGGTAGTTGTCCTGATCGAATCCCGTCTTCAAGGGCAGCACCCAGTCCGGCCTCTTCTCGTAAGAGCCACTCTGGTACGACCAGAACGCCGGCTCGCCGCTGCCCTGGCCGGCCGAGATGGAGTAGCGCTGACTCGTCCAGCCGTCCACGGAAAGAGTGGAGTCTCCGGTGTTTGTGTACTGCACTTCGAAAATGGCCATCTGCGGAAACTCGCCGCAGGTCGTCACGGCAACGATCTTCTTCAGGGACGGTGCGGCCCCGGTCAGGGTGACGCGCTGCCCGTCACACATCGCATCCCGGACGCTCTCGCGTTTCTCCTCGTGCAGAGTGAAATCACGGATTTCCTTTCCCGCGATCGTGAGGGACTCCGAGGGCGCGAAGTCGCCGATCGCGATTTCCCTGCCCGCGAACTTGGCCACCACCCGACTGTGCAGCATTTCGTTGAATTCGATGCGGATGTTCCTGCCCTCCGCTTGGGCCCTCTGCGATGCCGAAGGGCTGGACCAACTCGCGAGGCACACCGCAAGCCCGACGACAAGCATTTTCCATGATTTCATGAGCATGATGACCCTCTCCCATAGGTTAAGACGATTTGCGGATTCCCGATACGGTCTGCCGCCGACAGGGTCCGGCTGTCAGCGCGCCAGGACAGCAAGCAGTGCCATGTAGTTGTCCACGAGCAGACCCTCGTAGCCGTTGGGCGTTCCATCCCAGGCCTTCCAGTCGTAGGTCTTGCCATTGGGACCCCGTCCCTGGAAGAGTCCCTCCTCAAAACCCCGCAGCATGGGAAACAGCATCGCATCGGCTTCCTGGCGGCGGCCCAACTGATAGAGGGCTTGGAGTGTGAAGTAGGCAAAATCCCCGGTCGCCGCCCCGTTTTCGTAAATCTGGAAACCATCGGAGCCATCTTCTTTTTCGGATCCACCTGCGGACTTCTGCAGATCTGCGTAGTCCTCCCGGCGAACGGGGATCAAGTTGCCCGGCAACCCGTACTCGAAATGCGTGTAGCCCACCTCTTTCATCTTCGCCAGGAGGTGGTCCATGATCGGGTTGGCCTTGTCGCGCGGGACCAATCCATAGGTGATAGCCATGCCATTCACGAAGGTGAAGTAGTAATCGTGCAGCTTACCATCGGCGCTCTTCCAACCAGCCAGCACGCCGGTGGCGGGATCGTAGAACGTGTCGTAGTAAACCGCGCGGAGCTTTTCGGCGCGCGCGGCATACAGGCGAGCGTCCTCAGAGTTATTCGTCTGCCGGGCCATTTCCGCCATTCCCAGCAAGGCGGGGTAAGCGATGGCGTTCGAGTAGGCGTCCTGGTGGCCAAAACCGATGGTGTCCCACCAGTTGGCCGGCCGCAGCAGCATCCGCTGGCCGTCCGTCCACGAGCCGGAGTTGCCGCTGGCGGGATATTCGAGCAATCCTTCCCCGTCGCGATCCATGGCCAGCATTTTGGTAGCCCAGACCTTCAATCCCGGATAGTTTTTTTGCAGACACGCCTGGTCCTTGCTGGCGCGCACATAGTCCCACGCGGCGAGCACCAGCGACGGATAGGTGTCCACGAAGTCGTAGGGCAAGGTCGGTTGACTCGGGTCTGCCACGCCGTATGCCGGCATGCCACCCAGGTAACGGTCGAGCGTCTGCCGGACCAGATCGAGCGCGGTCAAGCCTGGGGCGAGCGGCGGCGTCCGCGCGGCCACGGCGGAATACTCGTAGAGCGTAAAGGCACAAACATCGCTGGTCGCGTTGTTGGCCAGAGCGCGGTGTTGGGGGCTGAGTTGGAAAATGTTCAGCCAGTTACGCCGAAAACCGGTGAACCGGGAGTCGTGCGCAAGTTCCGGCGGGCCAGGATAAATAGCCACCACGTCCAAGGTGTAGTCAACGTGGGGTCTGGCAGCAGCGGCAGGGGGGAATGTCACTTTCACGTAGTCGTCCGCCCGCTTTTCTCCGTCAAAACGCTGAGCCTCGTAGCCGAGCGCCAACCCTTGGCCCGCGTGGGAAGTAATTCGAAACGTCCCTTGGTCGGGCAGGTGCAGAAGCGCCGGGAGGCGGGCGCTTCCATCCTCATTGATAAGCCCAAGAAGTGTGGCATGATTAATCCCGGCATCAAAATTCAGCACCAGCGGAGGCGGCGGGCTTTCTTTGGAATAGGAGGAATACAAATGTATTTGCTGCGTCGAGAATTCAAAAGTCCACGCAGGCGGGGCGGCAGTTGGTGCATCGGCGGGTCGATACTCGAACCTCTGGCCGACGCGCCGTACTTGATAAGGCTTGTTGGGTTTCCCGGGCGTGCGCAATGGGTTCTTGGCGAGCTTTTTGGTCCCCAACGAATCGATCGCAAGTACAGTCAAGGCAGGCTGGTCCAACGCCAATTCGGCTCGCAGGAAAGAAGATTGGAATTGTGGCGTGTCAGCCGGCTCGTTTGCCGAGCCCACGGCAAGGATTGAAAGAGCAGAGATTAGTAATGATAGTTGCTTCAACATAAATCGCTCCATGAAAGGTAATCCGGAATTCGCTCTAGGTAGTACACAGCCCTAGAATTGAGTGTTGCTCCCAAGAACGCCATAGACGTCTATTGCGCCAGCCAGATTCATATGCTCACGCGGCTTCACGCCTCCGGCCGCCAGGGACGTCGCGACTAAGCACGACTGGAATGCCCGGCACTATGGATGACTTGAACCCTGCCGACTTTGCCACCCTCCAGCCTTACCTTGATCCCGTGCGGGTGAAACGGGGACTTCGTGAGAAGGTCTTGGACGATGCCTCGGGTCTGTTTCCCGGTGGGCTGGTCCTCTTTGAGGACAACTGAAACGTCTGCTCCTCGCACCACGTCACTTCGGTTCCGTCCATCCATGAAACTTACCCCCTTCACTGCCTCGTCAAAAACTTCCTTCGGGCTACACATCACAATAATCCATGGGGAAAACAAAATCATCCCGGCCTCAGGGCAGATTGTAAATTCCCACCCATAAGCTCAGGCGAACACCCGGCCATTTCGTGATTCACGCTTTACAACTGATGGAACCGGTAAAGAAGGCCGTTTCACGGTGTCCCACTGCACTCTGCCGTCGACTTCGGTCCGAGCGATGATTTCGTCCTGATCATCAATCGGCAATCACCAATTGTCAATGCGACGGAGCGCGGGCGACGGAGCGCGGGCATCCTGCCCGCTCTGGCACGGGCATCCCGCGCACGGAAGTCCCGCCCATGCGTCGTCATGCCCAGGATGGCCATGGCACGAGTCATGCCACGAGTTGTGGCGCGCCCCCCGGTTCACGGCCGGGTGGAATCGCCCTTCATCGAATATACAAACTGCTGAATTTCCGACCGCTCCTTGTCCACCGCGGCCAAATGTTGCTCGTAGAGTTGCTTATGGATCTGGAATTCCTTATCCGCCAGATCCTTCTTTCCCAAGTGAACGTAGGCCTGGCCCAGCCGGAAGTGGGCGTCGGGGACATTCGGGGAGAGCCGCAGCGACTCCTGATACTCCGGCACCGCCTCGGCGTATTGGCGCCGCTGGGAGTAAAGGTTGGCAAGCTGGAGATGGGCCTGCGCGAACGAAGGGTCAAGCGCGATGGCTTTCTTGAATTGAGACTCGACCTGATCGAGGTAGGCCGGGGAGGTCTCCTGCCGCCTCCCCTTCCAAAGGCTGATGGCGTAATAGAAGGTAGCTTGGGCATCGCGAGGCCGAAGGTCCGCAAAACGGCGGAAGCGCTCGACCACCTGATCGATCTGGCGCGGGGACTGGTCATACGCTTTGCTCAGGAAATAGTACGCGCGCGGGTCGGAAGGGGCGAGGTCCGTGCCACGCATGAGGGCCTTCGCGGCGTCGTCGTAGCTGCCGAACACGTAATAGGCAAGGCCCAGTCCCAGCGCCAGCCGCGGAGAATCGGGATAGCGTTTCACCCCTTGCGAGAAGACTTCGATGGCGGGATTGGGGGTCTGATGGACCAGCAGCTCGCTGCCCCAATCGAAAAGGTTCGATTCACTCGGGTCCATGTGCGCCGCCTTCTCATATTCGTTGACGGCCGCCACGTAGTTCCGGGACTTCTCTTCGACCCCGGCTGACAGGTTGTGCAATTCGGCGGTATCTTTCTGCTTCAGAAGTTCCTGAATCAGCCGCCGGGCCTCCGGCAAGCGGTCTTGTTCCTCGTAGGCGAGCGCCAAGTCGTAGCCATTGTCATACGACGCAGGATTCTCGCTCCGGGCCTTTTCCAGATACGGGATGGCGAGCGCGATCCTTCCCGTTTGCACGTAGAAGGCGCCCAGGTTGCGATTGGCGTCGAAGCTCGCGGGCTCCAGTTCGGCGACCTTTTGGAATTCTTTCTCGGCCAGCGAGGTCTTCCCCAGCCGCGCCAGGTTGGTGGCCAGGTTGTTTCGCGCTTCGCCGGATTCCGGACGCAGGCGGACGGCCTGCTCGAAGGGCGTGGTGGCTTTTTCGTTCTGCCCTTCCGCCGAGTAGACCAGCCCCAGCAGTTCCTGAACTTCAAAACTCTTGGGCAGAGCTTTGACCAGTGATTCAAGCTCCTGCTGTGCGGCGGAATACTCTTGGGAATTGAAATGGGCAAGCGCGGACTGGAACCGGCGGTCAAGCGCCTGGGCGCCCTCGGCGCCTGCCTGAATCGCGGCGAACGACGGTGACAACGCGGCAAATAAAACCAGAATTGCTCCCAACCCGCGAAAAGCGAACATAGCGATTTATCCTGCGCCTGGGAGCGCGGGCTTCCAGCCCGCATTTTATTTCGCGCTGGCTCGACGCCGCATTCCTTATAGAGCGGGCTGGAAGCCCGCGCTCCCACGCCGGAAGCGGGCGCTCCCATACGGCCAATCTTCCGGGCGGAGGCATAGCCCTGCCGCCACTGGGTTCATTTCATCGTTAGGCATAACCACCCAGGCTTCCAGTTCATAACGCTGCCCTTCGAAAAAAAGCAACGCGTTTTCCACGGTTTCCGCAATCGCGGGCCGCGCCAGCCAACACTGGCCGGCGCCGGAATCCAGGTAGTGTTCGATTCGCTCGCGGCGCTCGAGGGAAGCCCTGGCCTCGGGCATGGTGGCCAGCTCGTTTTCCCAGCGGTCGAGAATAGCTTTGGGAAGCGAATCGGCCAGACGGAAGGTAACTGTTTGGGGGATGCTTCCTCCGTCAAAGTGGGGAAGATAACCGCGAGAATGCCAACCTTTCGGAGGCTTCATTTTTTCTGGGAGCGCGGCTGGGAGCGCGGCCATCCTGGCCGCTCTCTTCCTCTTTCTCCCTTCCTCCTTTTTCCTTCATGCGGGCTGGAAGCCTATTATCCATCATAAAGCAGGCTGGAAGCCTATTATCCATCATAAAGCGGGCTGGAAGCCTATTATCCATCATAAAGCGGGCTGGAAGCCTATTATCCATCATAAAGCGGGCTGGAAGCCCGCGCTCCCTGGAAAAACAAAGGCGCCCCGATGGATCGGGGCGCCCTTGAGGTTGTACTTTGGTTAGCTTAGAAGTAGAGCTTCAAAGCAAACTGGATCTGCCGCGGGTCCTGGAAGGGGAAGCGCGTTGACCCAATCTTGCCAAAGTTGGTGCTGAAGTAGTCGGTTGCCCCGGAGACAGAAACAACACCGTTGCCGCCGAAGCCCGGAGCGTTAAACGTGGGGTGGTTGAGGACGTTGAAGAATTCGCCCCGGAACTCCAAGCGAGAGCGATCGCTCAAGCGGAAGTTTTTGAACAAGGAGAAGTCGAGCCGGCCGATGCCGGGCCCCGAGGTCGTAGCGTCCCCCCCTCCCAGAAGCCCGAAACTGGTTCCGGAAGGAACGCACCTTGAGGGTTGGTTAAAGCCCGGCGCCGGGCAGGGCTGGGTGAAGGCGTTCGGATTCAGGAAACCGTCAGGCGCTCCCAACGACCCGTGGGGGGCCTGTCCCGTCAGCATAGCATCGCAGCCGAAGCCGCTGTCGTTGGTCCCGTACGGACAACCAATAGTTATGGGCTGGCCACCTTCGATCGTGGCGTTCCACACCATTTGCCATCCGCCGACGACTTGGTTCGCCACGCCATGGCTCTGCCCCAGGAAGTGCCTGCCGTTGCCAAAGGGAAGCTGATATCCGCCGCTGAAGTGGGCCACGTTGAAAATATTAAAGTCGCAGTCGCCGTAATCCCCCTTGATTCCGAACCCCGTAAGCCACGGCGCCCGCCACCCGATGGCACTCCCATTGAGCAGGTCTCCGGAGTCGCTCCGGCAGTGCGAATAAGTGTAGGTGAGGAGGAAGTTCAGGCCGTTCGAATAGCGCTTCTCAAAGCTGGTCTGAAGGCCGTTGTAATAACTGCTTCCCGCGCTAAGCTGTTCGCTCCCCCCCCAGCCAAAGTCCGGGAAGGGGAGAATGCCGCCAGGACCGGGAACATTCTGGGTGGGATTGAGTTCAATGAACGTCGGGTCATTTGCCCCAGGGTCTATATCCAGATGACGCGTTGTATTGCCCACATAGGCAACGTTGAGGGACATCGTGGGCGTCAGCGCATACTCGAGCGTGAAATTCCAACCCTGCGTGTAAGGCGTCTTGAAGTTGTACTGGATTCCTTCCAACCCCAGCCCCTCGGTATCGACGAGAGCGGGGTTGAGGGGAATGCAGGCGAACCCCTGCTCCATCGTCGCACCCGTAATGCAGTTCCCGCCGGTGGCGTTCGGGATGGTGACCGGGGTTCCGCTGTTAAGATTGGAGTAGCCTAAGGTGAATTGGAAGGGATAGTTTTCCCCGATGTTGGGCCCATACCCGGCATTCTCAAATCCGTTGTACCAGATGCCGTACCCGGTGCGTATCACGAGCTTGTGCGTGAGCTGGTAGGCAATCCCGAGGCGCGGGCCGAAGTTATCGTTCTGAGAAGTGGCCAGCGCAAAGTTGGGGATATACTTAAGGGCAATACCATCCTTGGTCAGCCCCGCGGGAAAGCTCGCATTGATCGGGATCTGCTGGTTCTTTCCGTTGTCGGGTTCCAGGTACTCGGCCCCGCTGAAGGGAGTCCCGGGGACGAAGTTGGCTTGCCGGCCGTGGTTCTCCTCGATCTGGCCAAAGTGATCCCAACGCACCCCGAGATTCAGCGTCAATTTCGGGGTCACTTTCCAGTCGTCCTGGAAGTACGCGGCCCAATAGTTGTGGCCGTCATCGGTCGGCGAAAAGTTAGATATATACAAATTATCCGTGCCGCCCACGTCATTAATCCCGCCGGGGACGGTGGACGCTATCGGCGTCAGCAGGAGCTGAGCCATTCCCACCCCCGCGAAGGTCCCGTTCGTGTCGAATGCGCCGTGCGACGCAGCGGGCTGGAGGGTCGAAAACTTGATGTGCTGCATCTCCATTCCCATCTTGAAGGTGTGCTTCCCGTAGGTTTTGGTCAGGTTATCGGTGATTTGCGTCGTCTGGGTGATTTCATCCGAGGGGAGGTAGGCGTTCGACCCGAGGGTGTTCAGGCCGCCGATGGAAAACGCCGGCAAGCCGCCATTTTCCGGGACTTGCGCAACCCCCTGGATGCCGAACTGCTCCGGGATCCCCATTTGATTTCCCAGGGGCGAGTAGCGCGTGGCATGGAGACGGTCTTCTCCCAGCCGCACTTCATTGACGGTAGTGGGGGAGAAGATATGCGTATAGCTTAGCGCTGTCAGAATCGACTTGGCGGTCTGATCACCCTGAGTGAAAGCTCCGCCATCGGCAATCCCCGTAAAAGGTCCAGGGAGGAATTGCGGGTCGGTGACGTAACTGAACGTTCCAAACACCTGGTCTTTCTCGCCTTTGTTCCAGTCCATCCGGGTGTCGATGGCGCTGCGGTTCTCTTTAAGAACAGGAGTTGTGGTGTTGTTATTGACAATGATCGGGGATGCCGCCGTGCCCACCGCCAGCGCCGCCGGATAAAGGCCCAGAAGTTTGATCGCGTTCGGATCGAGCCGATTGGCGGGGAGTTGGTTGAGTTGGCAGTTCGTGTCGCTCGGGCAAAGACTGGTAAAATTCATCATGTTGCCGACGGGCATGGGAGAACCGGCGTTGGTCACCAGAAACGGATCGTCAACCCAGCCGCTGTACACCGTCTTTAAACCTGTCACGGGGTCCGTCTGTCCCGCCGTTACCGGCCGCATGGTAGCGGGATCAAGGGCCACTCCATCGGGGAGCGTTCGGCCCAGATTGTCCGTATAGGCGCAGGTCGCGGCGGAGAGGCAAGCCGCATTCGTCTGGCCGAGAATATTATCGGCCAAATTGGTAAACCCACTCGACACCTCATCCGGCGTGGGGACGGAGTTGGTGAACACACTCCCTTGGCGCCGGCGCAGGCCTTCGTAATCGGCGAAGAAGAACAGCTTGTTCCTTCCGTCATAGACGTGAGGAATATACACGGGCCCGCCGATGGTGCCGCCATACTGGTTCTGCCGGTACTCGCCTTTCTGCACGCCTCCTTCATCCTCAAAAAAGTCGGCGGCATCCAGCTTATCGTTGCGGAGAAATTCCCACACGTTGCCATGAATCTGATTCGTCCCCGACTTGATGGTGGCGTTCAAGATCGCGCCGCCCGCGCGGCCGTACTGCGCGCTGAAATTGGTGGTTTGGACCTTGAACTCGCCAAGGGCGTCGGGAGGAGGAAGAACCACAAAATTCGTGCCGTTCAAAAAGTCCACATTGTCGGAATTGTTGTCAATCCCATCGAGCAGGTAATTGTTTTGCGAGGGCCTCATGCCGTTGGCCGAAAAGGCCCCATTGGCGGCATTGCCGCGCGTATCCGCCTGGGGGGTGTTGACGCCGGCCACGACTTGGGCGAGGAAAGTGAAGTTCCGCCCGTTCAAGGGGAGGTCATTCACGCTCCTGCTTCCGACCACCTGCCCGACCGAGGCATCTTGTGTTTGCAGGACGGGAGCCGCACCCGTCACTTCAATCGTCTGCGTCACCGCGCCCGGATTCAGCGTGAGGTTAACGACGATGTGCTGGTCGATGTTGAGCGCCACGTGATTCTGCAACGCCTTGGAAAAACCCGGAGCTTCCGCGCTGACGCTGTACGTGCCGATTTTAACCACATTGAATATGTAAGAGCCGTCACCGCCCGAATCCATGGTGAGGTTAAGGTTGGTTCCTTCATTCGTCAGGGTGACCTTGGCGCCGGGGATCACCGCACCGCTGGAGTCCTTAATCGTCCCCTGGATCGAGCCGGTGTCCACCTGGGCACGAAGGCTCACACAGGTTAGAAGCAAGATGGCGGGGAATCCCAGGGCCCAATAGAGAAAGCGTCGAGAAAAACCGCGTCTTCGCATTTACTCATCCTCCCATCCTCCGCCGCGTGCGGACGCGGCTGGAGAGCTGCAAATAATGAATTTGAGACTTGGCCGATTAGGCCTGGGGAAGGACGCTTTGCTTTCAACAGTCTTTCCTCGGGCCGCAGCAACCTTGCACACGGTTGCCCGCTGGGTAATGAACCGAGGGGGGTTCTGCTTGCGAACCTCCCGACTGCTTCACAGCCGCTCTTTTTGCTCGATCCTTGCTTGACCCGTACCCGACGAAAGAAGCAAAGTAATCAATCCAGCAAGTTAAACGGCTAACTTCTATCGCTCCCGGTGCCGAGTTGTCAAGCTTTTTTTGCGTACCTTGAAGGGTTTATGGGGACCGTGTATTGTCAAATAGCCGGAGCGGTAGTAAGTTCAGGTTACGTCGACATTCTTCTCGGTAGATTCCCATGGGCCGGCAGCTCACCACGGTAAATGAAATTGGGCGAAGCCCTTTGGAGTGCGGTCGCGAAGCTGCCGCTTTCCGCCCTTGATTCGTGCGGTCCGTGAGCAAGGGACATGGCGGCAGCATCGCGACCGCACTCCAAAGGGCCTCCGGCACATTCACTTTCATAGAAATCGAGGGAAACCCAACCTGCTTGCATCCGGAGGAATTCAAGGCTGGGGATTTGCTGGGGGGTCGGGCGGAGGAGAAGTCGCTCCGGGTGTGTCTCGCAGGCGCGGCATCATGGCTTTGAACTGGGAAGCAAAGCGGCCGTTGGGCGCGGCTTGCAGGTAAGCCTGCATCTCGGCGTAAGATTTGTCGCGGACGCCTTCCCGAAGGTAGACGGCCGCCAGTTTGGCGTGTACCTCCGCAGGCGGCGCCGGCTCGAGGGAAAGAACGCGCAACCACTCTTCTTGGGCTTTGCCGTATTGCCCCTGGTTGTAATGCGCGGTCGCGAGCTGGTCATACATTTGCCACGCTTGAGGCGAAAGCCGCAACCCCTGTTTGAGGATCACTTCACTCTCGCCAAACTTCAACTGGCTGTTGAGGAGTTGGCCGAGCGAGGTGTAGGCACCGGGAAATCCGGTATCGCAGTGAATGGCTTGGCGTAAGTTCGTGGCAGCAGCGTCAAGATCACGGGTTGCCATCTGAATGGTCGCCAGCCCCGCCAGCGCGCGGGCGTAACAGGGATACGCCGCCACGGCCTTCTCGAATTTTTTGCGCGCGTCATCCACGCGCCCCGCCTCGAGGTCCTGGACGGCGCTTTTGTATGCCTTGCGAGCCTCTTTGGGCGCGCTCAGGTCCGTCAACGCCGGCGCGGGCGCGGCCGTCTTCACCGACGACGCGCGGGTCAGCACCACCCGCAGCGTGGCAGGTTGTGCGCCCCCGCCCCGGTAGTCCAAGGTGTGTTGAAGGGGAAAGAACCCTGGGGCGCTGACCGTCAGTAAATAGGTTTGGCGGGAGAGATTCGCAACCTCGAACCGCCCCTCGGAATCGGCATGGACTTCCGCCACCGGCGCGCCGTCGCGCGATTGCACTGTAATCGTTACGCCGGAGGTAATGACGGCGTCTTCTTCGGTCACCACCTGTCCCGACACGGACCTCGTCTGCGTCTCGATCGACTCCTGCGGCAGCGCCTGAGCCGACCGGAACCAAAGAAACGCCGGTGACAAAAGCAGGACAAGACCTCCGAGCGTGCGGGAAAGGCGCCTTGGGAATCCCTGACGCATAGCCCCCTCGCCAGTTACCCTGGCCCTTGGGCGGTAATCCTCGCTGGCTCGAATTTACCACTTCACGCGCGGCTCCGCAAACGGCATGGAGCAACGGCATGGAGCGCGGGCATCCTGCCCGCTCTGGCACGGCCATCTCGGCCGTGCCGGCTCACGTGCGTCGCGCCGATACAAGGGAGTGCGCCGCCCCTCCCATCGCAGTCAGGGTGCCCCTACCATAGCGGACAGGATGCCCGCGCTCCCTTGCCATAGCGGGCAGGATGCCCGCGCTCCCTCGGGTTAAGGGGACTGATCCGCGAAAGCCAGGGCGATTTGCAGGAATTGTTGCCGGGCTTGGGGGGTTAGATCATGAACGGTCTCGCCGCTCGAACTTTCCGGCCCTGCGGCGGACAGGGCTTGCTCGATCCGCTGGACATCCAGCCCGCCGCGCGCGCCGCTTTGCTTGAACCGCTCCAAGGTTTCCCGCGACTTGTTGATTTGCCCCGTCTGGTAATAGAAAGCTCCCAGCGCCGAATAGCTTCCCGGCCATTCGGGGAGCAGGTCCACCGATTTTTCCAGGTACTGCTGGGCTTTCCCGGTTTGCCCTTCTATCACTGATAAGACCCCCATCCCCCACAGCAGCTCACCATCGTCGGGAGTGCGCGTGAGGCCCTGTTGCAAGGTCGCGCGCGCCCCCGAGATGTTTCCCGCGCGCAGATCGACCAGAGCCAAAGAGAGATAGGCCTGGGCTTGATCGGGGTTGGCGGCGATTTGCTGGTCGAGCAGCTTGATCGCCTCGTCGTATTGCCCGAGGTGGGCGAGGATATCAGCGAGCAAGGCTTGATAACTGGTGTCCTTTTGCCCCTCTGGGGAGACGTGCTGCGCGGCGGTCAGGGCGGCGGCATAATCGCGCTTGCGGAAATCGGCATCGGCGAGGTTGTACCACACCTCGTCCGAATTCGGATTGGATTGGAGCGCTTGCTCGAAACGCGCGATGGCCTCCGCATAACGGTGGTAACGCGCCAGCAGCACCCCCACTCCCACGGTGGTGCGAAAATCACCCTGGCTTAACTGGTCGAGCTGGGCGATCGCTTGCCGGGCTTCCTCGACCCGCCCAACCTTCAAATAGGCTTCCGCAAGGAGATAGTAGTTCTGCGGCTGGCCGGAATGGATTTTCACTTCCCGTTCCAACTGCTCGATATCGGTCAGGTTCTTCTGTTGGGGAGAAAGGTCAGCCCGCTCGCCCAGATAATCGTACAGGTGCTCGAAGGGTTGGGGTTGGGGAGCCGGGTCTTTGGAAAGGGTTTGGAAGATCTTCAGATCCCGATCCGCGGCTTCCGTTTGGTGGAGATTCCGCTCCGCCGTGGCCAGCCGGTAATAAACCGGCGCGGGGTGCGGGTCCAATTGCGCGCACTGGCGCAACAGAGGCACGGCTTCCGCGAATTGTCTCTGGCGCATCTTTACGTTGCCCAATTCCAGCAGGGCCTCGACGTACTTCGGGTTGACCTCCAGGGCTTGTTTGAGCAGTTGCTCGCCCCGCTCGTATTGCCCTTGCCGGCTCGCAATATAGCCCAGGTTGTACAGGCACGTCACGTCGTGAGGATCGAGCTTCAGGCCTTGCCGCAAGTATTTCTCCGCCTCCGCAAACCGTCCCAAATGTCGGTAAGTAACCCCCAGGAAAGCGTACGAGCGGCTGGAAGGATCAACTTGCAGGAGCGTCTGGAAAGTCTCTTGGACCTTATCGATCTTTCCCGTCATGAAGTAGCATTCACCCAGCGCCGCCAGCAGGTCGGGGCGGCGGGGATCAACTTTCAACCCCTCCTCGAGCAAGGGAATGGCGTCGGTGTAAAACCCCTGCTTCATACTGAGGCGCGCCAATAAGAAAATCACGTCCGTATTGCGCGGCGCCAACTTGTGCGCCTTGACGAGCAGATCGAGGGCATCCAGGTCTTTGCCCTCGTCCGCGTGGTTCAGCGCAATCAGATAGAGCGTCTCCGGGGAATTGGGGGAGAGCTTCAAAGCTTGCCCCAGAACCTCCAAAGCTTTTTCTTGATTTCCCAACTTGATATCGACTCGCGCCAGGTTGTAAAGGATTTCAAACGTGTCGGGCTTCTGTGCGTTGGCGATTTCGAACTCATGGCTGGCGGCGCTGTATTGCTTTTGTTTGGCCAGGAGCAAACCGAGCGAGAAGTGGGCGCGAACATCGTCCTTCACCTGCTGCGAGAGCGACTGTGCGAGTTCGAGCCCCTTCTCCTTCTGGCCGCTGGCCAAGTACGCTTGGGCCAGGTTGAAGAGAACCTCCGGGCTTTGCGGCTGCACCCGGCTGAAATAAGTGATGGCGTCTCGCGCGTCGTTGCGGGCCAGCAGGAGCAGCCCCAGACTATAGTTCGCGTCGCGATTGGCCGGGTAGGAGCGCAGCGTGGCGCGGAACTCGCGCTCGGCCAGGTCGTTTTTCTGCTGAAGGGCGTAAATGTTGCCCAGATTGTTGTGGGCTTCCGGCGCGCGCGGGTTGATGTTTAGAGCCTGCTGGCACGCTTCCTCCGCTCCGGCAAAGTCCTTTTGCTCACCGAGTGCAATGCCCAGCAGATTGAGACCCTCCACGCTCTGTGGAGCCAGCCGCAGGCCCGCGCGGATTTCCGCCTCTGCCTCCTTGGGGCGGTGTTGGGCCAGCAGGTTGCGTCCCGCCGCGAAGTGGGCGTCTACAGGAGAGAGCGACTTTGTGTCAGTCGGAGAGAGGGACGCTGTCTGGGCCCGAATCAATCCTGGTGGAAATGCCAGCTCCGCAACGAGCAGCGCAAGAGACAGCACGAGCTTCGCTCGCGGCAGGAGGGCAGATCTTTCGGTCATGTTGTCACTTTTCCCCGACACCCAGTACCTCCCTGGTACTCTAAAGGACCCTGTGCACAATTCATTTTTGGCCCGCCTGTTCAAGCAGGCTTTTTGCCGCAGCGTGGTCGGGATGCCGGGCGAGCCACTGTTGCAAGATCTCGCGGGCCTGAGGTTTCTTTCCCTGCGCCAGGTAAAGCCGCGCCAGGTTCAGGTAGGGCTGATCAAAATCGGCCGCCACCTGAATGGCTTTCTGGAATTCTTCTTGCGCCTCGGCCGTTCGTCCCTGCCGCATATAGAGCACGCCGAGATTGTTGAGTGCCTGCGGATAGTCCGGGCGCAGCTTGAGGGCCTGCTGCCAATACTTGAGCGCCCGGTCCGTATCGTTCAGTTGCGCGTAGAGCATCCCGACTCCGTAGTTCACCTCCGAGTCGTCCGGGGCCAAGGCGACGGCGCGCTCTAATGCATCCTTCGCCTCGCTAAACCGCTGCTCGCGACGAAAGACGTTTCCCAGGTTGTATAGAGCGAGGGCGTAATCGGGACGCTGGCGGATCGCCTCCTGAAAATAACGGATGGCCTCGGGGTTCTCGCCCGCCTGCGCCGCCAGCAGTCCAAGATTGTTGAGCGCATCGGGATACTCGGGGCGCAATTCCAGCGCGCGGAGAAGGTGGCGCCGAGCCTCGTCGGGCTTCCCTTGCTTCAAATAGAGCGTTCCCAGGTTGTAATGCGCCTCGGCGTAATCGGGATCGGTTTCGAGTGCCGCGGTGAATTCCCGAATCGCCTGGTCGAAGTATCCTGCCTGCGAATAAGCCGCACCATAAGTGAACCGATTGCGCCGGAACTCGCCGAGGTAGAGCTTCCCGGGAAACGGCAGCGCCAACCTTGCCCTGTCTTCAGGAGTTTGTGGAATGCGCTGGCAGTCCGCGTTCAAGCGCTCGGCATCGACGGGTCCTTGACAAACCATTACTATGTATCCTTTGGTATTAATAAGAAAGGTGGAGGGCAAACCGAGATTGCGCCGCCGGTCGAACATGAAGTGGTAAACGAGATTGTAAATCCCGGACACATTGTCGCTCGCCAGCAGTACGGGTAAGCGCAGGGAATTCGCCTGGACGAAGGCGCGGACCTGCGCCGCATCTTGCGGTTTGTCGAGATTGATGGCCAGCAATTCAAGCTCCGGCGTCCTCAACGCGGGCGAATGGTCAAGCGCGCGCAAGGTTTCGACGCTGGGCGGGCTCCAGGTAGCCCAGAAATTCAGAACCACCGTTCTGCCTCGCAGCGCCGACAGCAGGTGATGGGTCCCATCGACGTCGGGCAGTTCGAAATCGGGAGCCAGGATGGGATCGATCAGCCAGGTTTCGCAGGCGGCGGGCGGGGCGACGGCCACCGGGGGATCGGGAATCACCGAAAGAGGTTGATAGGGGCGGAACAACTCGGCCTGGAACCTCTCCGTGCCTTCTTCGATCTCGATGCGGTGGTTCGCCGGGAGCCCTTCCAAGTGCTGCACGCCGCCGTTGGGCCAGCGAATTTCGGCGTTAGCGGAAACGGCCTTGCCGATCCCGAAGAAAATCTCCTTGGTGTGTTGCGAGGGGAAGCCCGTGCCGGCTTGCAGAATCTTCATCTGCCGTCCCTCCGCAGTCTCGAGGACGACGACGGCGCCGATCGCGTCGCGGTTGCTCTTTGTCCCGCGCAGCCGGAGGGCCAGGGCGTTGCCGATCCCCGTCGCTTCGCAATGTAGAATGCGCAACTGGGGTCCCGTGCGATTCTTCAGGGCGATTTCCAGCCGCCCGTCATGATCGAAATCGGCAAGGGCGAAGGCCCGGCTGTCATCGGGAAAATCCAGGCCGACGGCGCCCGAGATGTTGGAGAATGTGCCGTCGCCGTTATTGAAAAAGAAAACGTTGCGTTGATAACCGGCCCAGGTTCCGTCGGAACGGATGAGTTCGTTGATGGCGTTCCAGCCGAGTTCATAAGGGAGGGTGGGATGGGCGTCCGCCGGAGACTGGGACACCACCTGTTGCCAGAAGAAGCTCTCCAAGTCATCGCGGCTAGGGCCGGAAATCATGCCGTTGGCGATGTAGAGGTGCGAGCGGCCATCGTGGGCGAAATCCCAGGCATGGCAGGACCATGACCAGCCCGCCTTCTCGATTCCCGCGGCGGCGCTGCGATCCTCAAAGCGGCCGTTCCCGAGGTTGCGGAAAAGGGAATTGCCTTTGGCGTGGTGACGAAACATCTCTCGCACATCGGCAGGCATATGTTCCAGGAAATTCATCTGCGAGGTCAGTCTCATGCCGGAGGCTTCCCACATGTCGGAAACGTAGAGATCGAAGTTCTGGTCGTTATCGTAGTCGAACCAGCAGGAACTCATACCCGGTCCGACATCCAAGACCCCCGCCTCCTCGGCAACATCCGTGAACGTCCCGTTACGATTATTGTGGTAGAGGCTTTTCCGCCCAAAATCATTCACCACGTAAAGGTCCGGCCATCCATCGTGGTCATAGTCACACCAGGCGCAATCGAAGCTGAAGCGGTCGTTGTTCTGGTTGAGGCCTGTCGCCGCCGTGACATCCTGGAAGGTCGCGTCGCCCTCGTTGTGAAAAAGGAAGTTGGGCGGGCCGTTCCGCGCGTCGAAGTAGGGGACAGGAAAATGGTATTGCTCGAGTCCCTTGTAATAGCTGTACAGGCAGAAGTAGATATCGAGGCGCCCATCGCGATCGTAATCGCCGAAGGCGGCGCCGGTGAAGGTCCCCTGCGGAGGTTGGGCGAATCGAAAGGCCCCGGGCTTCAGCGCGAACTTGCCGTTTCCTTGATTGAGAAAGAGCAACGGGCCGTTCCCGGTCACCACCACCAGGTCCTGGTGACCGTTGTTATTAATGTCCGCAAAGAGGGCGCACGGAGTGTTGTCGAGGACGCCCACGCCGGCCGTTTCCGTCACGTCCTCGAAAGTTCCGTCGCCGCGGTTGCAGTAGAGCCGGTTGGGGAGTCCCGACGGCTGGCAGATGTAGAGATCGTCGAACCCGTCATTATCGTAATCACCGGCCGCGATGCCGTTGTTCCCATAAACGTCGATTCCGGTCGCCCCATCGAGCACCGTCCGCCAATAATCCGAGCCGCGCAGCATTTGCGTGCGGTAAGAGGAGACATCCTTCAGGGCGGTGGAGGTGATGTCGACAAAAATCGGTTGGTAGGAGAGGCTCTGGATCTCCGCCAGCGGCTGCCACTTCGCCGCCAACCATTCCCCTTCCGAGCCATGCTCCCAATCAATTCGCCACGCGCCGATTCTCTCGAATCGGTGCAGCCGCGGCCCCGTGCCCAGCAGCGAGTACCGAATCTCGGTCGAAACGCGGAGCGGAGAATCTGAGGCGACCTGCAAATCCTCAACCTTGAATTCGGCGACGAGTAACTCTGAGAGCAAACCGAGTGAAGATCGAAACTCTTCGAGAAAGGCGTCCCGGCCAAGCGCCAGCTCCGGGGAAAAACGCGCGCGCCGGACAGCGAGTGTCGAATCATCGCGGATGCTTTCGAGCGCCTGGGGGCGGGGCGAAGCGGCCGTAAGCTGTGGTGAGAGGAACGCCGCGAGCGCGCGCAAGTCATCCTTCTTCTGCCGAAGGTCCACCTCCCAGCGGGCGAAAAGGGTTTCGATCTGCCTCGCATACTTCTCGCTGGGATAATCGTCCAACTTCTGCCGGGCTTTGCGGATGAGTTCCTCGAGAGGCGAGCGGGTCGGATATTGAGGAAGAATCCGATAATCGGAGAACAGCGGATTGTCCCCAGCCGCCCGCGTCGCAGCTTCCTGAGCGAGCGGAGCGGCGCCCACCCCGAATAACGGCGCGGGGAGGAACAGTGCGGAGGCAGAGCCGCAGACGCCCAGGAAATCCCGCCGTGTAAATGCGCCCTTGAGCCGCCGTGGAGGAGTTGCCATCAATACTCACGACCCGTGCAGGTGTCGAACGCTCTAACCTAACCACAAGGCCGCTTCGCGGTCAAGAATGCCGATGCCGCCGCTCCTAGCCCGGATTATTCACGAATCTGCTGGAGGGCTAAGCAAAGCACACAGTTTCACACAGAGATCACAGAGGCAACTCACAGAGAACACGGAGAGGTCCCCGAGATCTTCTCTGTGCACTCTGTGGCTAACGAGCGCGATCGTGCCTGCGGACAAAAGACTCCGTGAACTCTGTGTGAAACGCTCTTAAGTCGTCCCGCTGTTATCTCTTTCATGAATAATCCGGACTAGGGCCAATACTGTTCACTTAAGCGGACCGTTCCCCATTCGACCCCCTCACCCCCACGACAAGCAAAAGCGTGGGGCCCCCTTCCCGCCCCGGCTGGTAAGAACGCCGGCGGCGGTCCACCCTCTCCCCCAAGGGGGGCGAGGGGAGAGTTGAACTTGCTCCCTCGCCCCCCTTGGGGGAGAGGGTGGCTCGACGAGGCGTTTTCATCAGCCGAGGCGAGACGGGTGAGGGGGTCTCTCGCGATCAAATTCATGAATGATTTCCTTAAACCTCTCATGTGAACAGTATTGGGGCTCGCGCGGTTTTACCGCTGCACCCGATGCAGGACCAGCGAGATGACCGGGGGACGTCTCCAGCCCTGACCCATCGACGGATCTGATCCGTCCGGCGGGGGCCCGATGGCCGGGCGCGGCCCCGTGGGCGCCTCTGGGGGGGGCGGCAGCCGAAAGCCGAAATCTATGGTCCGTTGAAGCTCGATCTGATCCCCTTTCAGCGTCCCCGCATAGGTGTTGCGTCCGGCTTTGAAGGTGACATTATCCCCGTCGACTTTGCCTTCCTGGATTGGGATGGGCACATCGTTGCCGCCGAAGAAGCCGCCGCCGGTGCCCTCGACGCTTCCCGTAAGACTGTTCCCATCCTGCCGGAGAGTAAACACCGTGGTGCCACCGCCCACGAGCATCGCGAGCAGGCCAGTGGCGCCCCCTGTATTCGGTATCGGCCTCCACAAGCCGGTGATGCCCACGCCCACCGGCACCTCGCGTTCCCAAACCGCCACTTGGGGACGGAGCGTCGCGGCATTCGCCACAATTGTAACGCTGGCCGACGCGAGTCCGGGAGACGTCGCCTCGACGGTGATGTTCCCGGGAGTCTTCGTCGACTGGACCAGGGCCATGCAAAGACCGCAGAAGGCCTTCCGTAAGTTGCCTTTGTCGGGCTCGTGGTTCGTGGGGTCGCCGTTGCCGGTGCCGATCAGTTTCCCCTCGCCGGAGACCCGGAAGGTCACTTCATTGTCGGTTATGGGCACGACGCGGCCTTGTGCATCCTGAACTTCCACGGCGAACATGGCCACATCTTCGCCATCGGCGGAAACTTCTTGGCGGTCCGCGTTCATCACCAGCTTTGCTGCGGCCCCCGTGGTTTCCCGCTTAGCCGTCATCACCTGCTTGCCGTCCTTGTAGCCACGCGCTTCGATCGAGCCCGGAGCGTACTTGACGGTCCATGCCAGGTGCGAATCCTTCTTCATTTCCTGCATGCCGAGGCTTTGGCCGTTGAGAAACAACTCCACCTTGTCCAGGTTCGAATAAACCCAAACTGCAATCTCCCTCCCCTCCAAGCCCGGCCAATTCCAATGCGGGAAGACGTGCAGAACCGGCTGGGAAGTCCACCAGGATTGGTAGTAGTAGAAACTGTCTTTGGGGAAGCCGCAGGTATCGATAATCCCATACTGTGAACTGATGTTGGGCCACTCGTCCGGCGAGGGTTCTCCGCGGTAGTCGAACCCCGTCCACACGAAGCCTCCGCTGAGCCACGGCTGTGCGTTGCAGAACTTCCACCAGCCTTCCGCCGAAGCGCGGCCGGTGGTGGTGTAAGGGTCGTACGACCCCACGTAGCCTTTGGCGGGATCCGTAACGTAGATGCCGCGCGTGCCCACGGCGCTGACCGTCTCCGTGCCGATGACCGGGTCCTCAGGATGGGCTTGGTGGTAGGTTGCGGCGCCCGGGTCCATGTAGTTGTATCCCTTGACGTCGCACAGGGCCAGGCCACCGACGCCAATGGCCCCCACGGGTGCGATTGACACCGGCCGCGAACCGTCGTACTGGGTCGCAACTTTTTTCATCGCGGTCAGAATATGCAACCCCTTTTCGGTGTTCGCCTGGCCTTCTTCATTTCCCATCGACCACATGAAAACGCTCGGATGATTCCGGTCGCGCTTTACAAGATTGGCGAACTGGCTCAGGCCTTCGGGATTCGAAGACATCATGCGCGTCTCATCAAACACCAGCATTCCCAGCTCGTCGCAGGCGTCGAGCAGCTCCGCCGTGGGAGGGTTGTGCGACGTTCGCAAGGAATTACAACCCATCTCCTGAAGCTTCCGCACACGGTAGTATTGCACGGCGTCGGGCAGCGCCGCGCCCAGCCCGGCGTGGTCCTGGTGATTGCAGGTCCCCTTCAACTTGACGGATTTGCCGTTAAGAAAGAAACCCTTCTCCGCGTCGAAGCTCACGGTGCGAATGCCGAACGGCGTCTCGTAGCGGTCCACGGCCTCGCCGCCCGCTTCCACCTCCGTCACCAGCTTGTAGAGGTTCCTCTGCTCGAGCGACCACAGAGCGGGCTGGTTCACCACCACCTCTTGCTCGTAGATTTGGACTCCCCCTTCGGCATTGGATACCGGGGCGGTGGCGACTTTCCCGACCGACTTGCCGGAGGGATCGAGTATTGTCGAAGCGACGCGCGTACTCTGCGCGCCCTTGCCCTCGTTAGTCACCTCGGTGCGGATCGAGACGGTCGCGGCGCCGGGGTGGACCTGGGCACGCACGAGGGTGCCCCATCGCTTCACATGAACCGGATGCGTCTTCACCAGCCAGACGTGCCGGTAGATTCCCGCTCCCTCATAAAACCACCCATCGCTCGAGGTGGCATCCACACGCACCAGCAGCACGTTCCTCCCACCCGGCGTTGCGAAGTCGGTCACGTCGAAGCTGAACGGATCGTATCCGCCGCTGTGCCGGCCGATGTAGAAGCCGTTGAAGACCACCATGGTTTCCCGGTACGAGCCATCGAACTCGATCGCAATCCGCTTGCCCGCGTCGCTGGCGGGAAGCTCGAAGACGCGGCGATACCATCCGACACTCGTCGCCGGGTAGGTCCGTCCCAATGGGTAGAACCCTTTGCTGGAGAGCGCCGGATCGTTTTCGAAAGGCAGCTCGATGGCCCAATCGTGGGGCAGATCCAAAGCCCGCCAGTCGTTATCGTCAAACGCCAGGGTGCCAGCCGGAAGGAAATTCCCCGTCTTCTGAAAGTTGCCGGACGTTCCGCCAAATCCGAAGTCCTGGGCGGGGTCATTGGCATTTCCGAAGTGGAAGCGCCAGCCGAAATCCAAGAGTAGACGTTCGCGCCCCGCGCCCGGCCCCGGCGACTCCGGTGTGGCGCCTGCCGGCGGTAGGCCCGTTGCGGCAGCCTCGCCCGGCGCGTCGTGCGCAATCTTCCCGTGAGCCACGGCTTCATGGGCCGCCGATACTACGGCGGGCGCCAGCAGGCCCGTCTTCAACAAATCGCGACGTGTCAAGTTCTTCATCCGAACCTCCCATCGAAGTTTAAAAAGATGGCGATTCCTGAAGCGGGTGTAGCGCGGACCTGCTCTTTAGGTCCGCGGTTCGTCTCCGGTTGCCGAGGAAAAGCCGCGGACCTAAACCGCAGGTCCGCGCTACGTACCTCATTTACGATTGCAAAGAAAAAGCCGCGGACCTAAACCGCAGGTCCGCGCTACCTACCTCATTTCCGATTGCAAAGGAAAAGCCGCGGACCTAAACCGCAGGTCCGCGCTACGGACCTCATTTCCGATTGCAAAGAAAAGCCGCGGACCTAAACCGCAGGTCCGCGCTACGGACCTCATTTCCGATTGCAAAGGAAAAGCCGCGGACCTAAACCGCAGGTCCGCGCTACCCTACTCGCCGCTGACCTTCAAGAGGACCAGACTGTGCGGCGCCAAGGTCGCGCGGAAGTACCCACCGTCAGCGAGCGCGATGTCCGCGTGTTTCCACAGGTCGCGAACCGTTTTTCGCGTCCCGATGTACTCCGAGACTTCCCTGGGCTTATCACCGCGATTCAGCACGGCGATGGCCGTGTTACGGCCGCTCAGCTCCTTGGTCCAAATCTCCAACCCACCGTAATCGCGATCCTTCACCGCTTGACGACCGAGCGCATCCTGGTCCACGGCGATCACTTCCTTGTTGGTCAGGATTTCGCGGACCTCCGCTGGCATGTCGCGTAAATCGTTTCCCGCCATCAGCGGCGCTGCCAACATGCACCAGAGGCTGAAATGCGCGCGACTCTCTTCCACGCTGAGCCCCGGGTTGCCCACCTCCAGCATGTCGGGATCGTTCCAGTGGCCCGGACCGGCGTACCCATTGAGATCCACTTGCGCGTCGAGAATCTGCATCACGCCCAGCGACTGACCCGTACAACTCCAGCAATCCGTAATATCCTCGGTCGTGCGCCAGAGGTTGCCGATGTCCGCAGCCCACTTTGAAGGGGTCTCCACGCCCCACTCGCAGAGGCTGAAAACAATGGGGCGGCCCGAAACCTTCAGGGCGTCGCGCATGATCGAATAGGAGGACTTCACCTCCTGCGTACTGTGATTGCACCAGTCGTATTTGAGATAATCCACACCCCAAGCGGCGTATTGACGGGCGTCCTGAAATTCGTAGCCGCGGCTGCCGGGACGGTCCTGGCACGTCCCCGTGCCCGCGTCGGAGTAAATTCCAAACTTCAGGCCCTTGGAGTGGATATAGTCCGCCACCACCTTCATCCCGGAAGGAAAGCGCTGCGGGTCAGGAACAATGTTCCCCTCCGCATCCCGGCTGACCTGCCAGCAGTCATCGATCACCACGTACTGATAGCCGGCATCCTTCATTCCGCTCGTAACCACGGCGTCGGCCATTTCCTTGATAAGCTTCTCGCTGACGTTGCACCCGAACTTGTTCCAACTGTTCCAGCCCATGGGCGGAGTCCGGGCCAGCCCGTTTTCCAAAGCCCGCGCCGGGGCCAAGGCCAAAAGAAAGAATGCGATGAGCGAAAGAATGGTCTTTTTCATAACCTACTCCTCCAAATTGGACAGCAATTTGACCCATTGCCTCCTGATTCATTCCGGTATCCATTTTGCATAATGACTCATTTTGGCGTCCAGAGCCTCAGCAGTATACACGCGCCCGGCCCGCTCGCAGCCCACAATTTTGCCCTTCCCACTCCAGCGTGCCATTTGCCATCGTGCCCACCAGCTAATGACCGCCCCGCCGCCGGGAGGAATCGGTGTCTGTTCCAACGTCCATTTCAATGGCCGCCCGCACGACAGAGCAAGTTGCGCGGACCTGCTCTACAAGGTCCGCGGCTCTTCCCACGAACGAGTTCACGATCATGGAAATCCATCGGCGCTAGATAAACCGCTGGGGCGGGCACTCATGGACGCGTCCTCGCCACGACGCACCGGTCGAAAAGCCGCGGACCTTGTAGAGCAGGTCCGCGCTACTTGCTCACCCACCGCTTCTCGTAAATGACCTTGTCGTCGCCCTCACGGTAGTAGTCTCGGATGCGCGCCACTTCGTGGTAGCCGATAGATTCGTAAAAGTGCCGCGTTCGGGCGTAGGATGGTTTGGAGGCGGTCTCAACCAGAAGAAGCCTTCCGCCGAGTGATCGAATGTCGGCTTCGGTTGCCGCCATCAGGCGCCGGGCGGCGCCGGTCCCATGCCAAACGGGATCCAGAGCAATCCAGTAGAGGTCATACGCCGCATCCGTAAACGGAGCCCGGCCGTAGCAGGTATAGCCGGCCACGCCATCCTCGCTTTCGATGACCTTCACAAGGTAGTCACCGTTTGGCTTTCGAATGGCATCTTCCACCAGTTCGATAGCCACGCGAACCTCTTCCTCGATGAAGGCCCCGGTGGCGATGAGAATTCGCCGAATGGGCTCGATATCATGGGCCTCAACGGGCCTCGGTTCCGCCCAGCGCCGCTCCGCGGCGGAGCGCGGCGTGGGCGATTCGCGCGATGAGTTGGTCATATCCGATCCCTCCCCTGCCGGCGGCGCGGGCCAAGCCCGCATCGGGCGAGATGTCCGGATTGGGATTTATTTCGAGAATGCATGGTTTACCGGCAGCATTCAGCCGGATATCCACGCGCGCGTAGTCGCGGCAGCCCAGCGCACGGTACGCATGGCCGGCGAGATCACGAAGCCTTGCCGCCAGGTCGCTCGCCACATTTTCCGCCGGGCACTTGACCGGGGTTCCCAGATCATCGGCAGATCCCGCCACCCATTTCGCCTCGTAGGTGACGATGCGCGGAAGGCCCGGAGCAAGCTGGTAATCGATCTCCGCCAGCGGTAACACTTCGCCATCAAAAAGCACACCGATATTAAACTCGCGCCCGGGAAGAAACTCTTCCACCAGGCAATCCTGCCGCCAGGCACGTATAAGCTCCGCGGCGCACCGTCTCGCCTCGCCGGTGGTAAGGCAAACATTTCTGCCGGAAATGCCGTGGCTGGCGTCTTCGAAGCGTGTTTTGACAAACCAAGGCGGCGCCAGGTCAGAAGGCAGCGGGTCATCTGCACTCCTGAGAACTGCCCAGCGCGCCACCGGCAGCCCGCAGCCTTGCAGCAGTTGTTTGGCAAGGGCCTTGTCCTGCGCCGCGGCCAGGGTAAGCGGGCAATTCCCCGTGTAGGGAATCCGCATCAGATCCAGCAGGGAAGCGACCCCTGCTTCCATCCTGGAGTCGCCGGCAAAACTTTCGCAGCCGTTGAACACAAAGTCCGGACGGAGCTTGGCCAGCCTCTCGGCAAGGTCCACGATGCAGGGTCCGGCGGCAACCTCCACGGTCTCGAAGCCGGCCCGGCGGAGCGATGCCGCGACCGCACGCGCCTGCAGGCCCGCCCCTTCCCACGCAATGCGATCCTGGGCGCTGCCATGCGGCAACATCTCCGAGTCGTCATTATAAAGCACGGCGGCAGTGTTCATGTCGAGGCGAGGGCGGCCAGCACGGCCGGTTGGCGTGCGATGGCGTTTTCCACGATGGTGGCGATCAGGGTTTCGTAGGAGATGCCCAGCCGCCCGGCGAGGATCGGCAGGTCACTGCTGACGGGGTTGAGGCCGGGAAGCGGATTCACCTCGATAAAGCAAGGAACGCCCTCCGCGTCCAGGCGCACATCAACGCGCCCCACATCGCGGCAGCCAATCGCCCGGTACGCCCGGAGCCCCGTCCGGGCAATAGCATCGTTCACGGCGGCAGGCAGGCGCGGCGGTACGTGGTACTCCACCTCGCGCAAATAATCGCGCTTCACTTCCAGCGAATAGATAAAACGGTCAGTCGTCGTCTTGCACGGCGCAATTTCCATGACCCCGAGAACACGGGCTTCGGCGCCCGTTCCCACGATGCCGACGGTGGCTTCGATACCCGTCAGGAACCGCTCCACCATCACAGGCCCGGTGTAATGAGCAAGCAAGGAAGCGACACAAGCTTGCAATTCGTCACGGTTTTCGCAGCGGGAATTTCTGCGGATTCCCATCGAAGAGCCTTCGCAAGCCGGCTTGGCGATTAAGGGGAAAGGTGGCAGCAGCAGAGAGTCCAGGTCCGCGAGGTGTTCCACGCAAACGTGCGGGGCGGTGGGGATTCCGAAGCTGGCCGCCACGCGATTGGCCAGTGGCTTGTCGAGAGATAGGGCCAGAGTGAGAGGATCGCTGTGGGTATAGGGAATACCGAGCATCTCGCAGGCCGCCGGCACGTGCGCCTCCCGGCAGCGCGAGTTCCGTCCCTCGGCGATATTAAACACCAGGTCGATGGTGCGTGGCGGGCGAGACCCGGCCAGGGCTTGTTCGAGGAACTTCCGTCCGCCGCCGAGTTTCACCGGGTCATGCCCGGCCGCGCCGAGGGCCGAGGCAATCCGCTCGACCGTCTCCTGGGAGTCGTATTCCTCCAGTAGATCCGAGTCGGGAGGCAGCCCCTCCTCCTCGAGGAAATCAGTTTTCAAGTCGTAGGCGATACCGATTCGAATGGCCGTCCCCTCACGATTGCCTGGGCTTAGGCAGGATCTCCGGAACCTCTACTGCGACGGTGGTGCCCGTTGTTTCCATTCCGCGGCGTCTTGGCCTCGGGAAGTCCGCCGTTGTTTCCATTCTTTACGGGGTCCTGGTAATGAAAGACGCGGTGCTGGAAATTCCTCAAAATGGCCCGTCCGCCCTGATACGATATCAAATACCGCGGCTGAATCGGTATTTTCCCGCCACCCTCCGGGGCGTCAATGACGTAGGTCGGGACCGCCAGGCCGCTGGTATGACCGCGCAGACTCTCGATGATCTCCAACCCTTTCTCGATGGTCGTTCGAAAATGCTCCGCGCCGTGAACCTGATCGCAGTGGTAGAGGTAGTAGGGCCGCACCTTGATGCGCATCAGCGCGTGGACGAGCGACTTCATCGTCTCCGCATCGTCGTTCACGCCGCGCAGAAGTACCGCCTGGTTATTCAGCGGGATGCCGCAGCGCAGCAGTCGATCGCAGGCCAGTGCGGCCTCGGCGGTTACCTCGCGCGGATGATTGAAGTGGACGTTGATCCACAAAGGTCCGTACCGGTCCAGCATCGCACAGAGATCCGGAGTTATCCGTTGGGGCAGCGTGACCGGAACTCGCGAGCCGATCCGTATGATTTCCAGGTGGGGTATGGCTCGCAGTTGCCGGAGCAAATCTTCAATTCGGTCGGTCGACCAGGTGAGCGGATCGCCGCCTGACACGATCACATCGCGAATGGCGGGGGTGTGAGCGATGTAATCCACCGCGGCTTGGAGCACGCTCCTCGGTGGGGGTGCTTCGCCTTCATGCATGATGCGCTTGCGCGTGCAATAGCGGCAGTACAGGGCGCAGGCGTTGGTGGCGATCAACAGGCATCGGTCCGGATAGCGGTGGACGATGCTGGGCGCCGGCGAGAATTGATCCTCACCCAGCGGATCCTCCTCGCCTCTCTCCTGGTCCAGGAACTCGGCCATCGACGGCACCGCCTGAATTCGCATCGGGTCAGCAGGATTGTGCGGATCGACCAACGACAAGTAATAAGGGGTAATCCCGAGCCGGAACTCATGGAGAACTTGCGCCAGCGCCGAGCGCTCGTCGGTGGCAAGGGGAAATAATTTATCCAGCCCGGCCAGCGTCGTGACCCGGTTTCGAAACTGCCATCGCCAGTCGTTCCACGCATGGTCATCGACCCCAGGGAAATAGTAATCGCGGTATGAAACCGGAGCCATCTCTGCCCGTGGATATGCTCCCGGATTCACATGAATCGCCGGCTCATTCGGCTTCGCGTAGGCACCAGGAGCGAGAAATCCGTCGGCCGCAAGAATTTTGGTTGCCGCGGAAGACGAGCGCGGACTTGGAGATTCACCTTCCTTAGCCAATTCTTCCTCACTTTTCACGGCCGATCCTCCTCCCGGGCATCCGGATCAGAACCCGAGAACGGGAAAAGCCTTCGTGGATACTTGAACAGCATTTTCTTGATTTCGCCTGATTTGTGGATACTACCACGGTTACGTATGCTGAACATAAAAAGATCCACTCGATGTCCGGCGCCGATGCCTTTTCGGACGAATGAGCATTCGCGTGATCAGGCGTTTTCCGTTCCCACCGGGTCGTCAAGCGCCGCGTTGCGCGCCTGCGCCAGCCGCACCATCTGGTTGTACAGATCAGGGACGCGCTCGATCAAATTCAGAAAATGCCCGCGATGCAGCGCCAGGCAAAGGCAGGGAACGAGCGCCCGGACCGACGCGGTGCGGGCAATGTTTTGAAGCAAAGCAATTTCTCCGAAGTAATCGCCGTCCTCGAGAACCGCCACGCGCCGCGCGCCGCCCGTCGCGTCCTCCTTAATCACTTCGACCCTGCCGCGTACGATAACGTAGAATTTGTCACCCGGATCGCCCTGTTGCACGATCAGTCTATGCGGGGGGAAGATTTCGGTGACGAAGAAGGGCGCAATCTCCGCCAGCAGGTCGGAGCTGAGGTACTCCAGGATGGGCATAAAGCGCAGCCGCGAGGGTTCGATGTCGGCGCGCTCGCCCGCGCGGCGCACCGCGAAGCCGCTTTGCTTGCGCCACAGCCGCGCATAGACGCCGTTCTTCGCGATCAGATCCTCGTGCTTTCCCTGCTCGGCAACGACGCCCTCGTTGAGTACGTAGATGCATTGGGCATCCGTCACGGAAGCGAGCCGGTGGGTTACGGAAATCACGGTGCAGCCGCGGCCGACGCGCGAGAGAGTGGAATTGATCGCGGCTTCCGCAGCTACGTCCAGCGCCGACGTTGCTTCGTCAAGAAGTAGCACCGCCGGGCGGCGGAGGATGGCGCGCGCTATGGCCATGCGCTGACGCTGTCCGCCGGAGAATCGCCCGCCCCGCTCGCCCGCCAGGGCTTCATACTTTTCCGGCAGGGTCATGATGAAATCGTGGATTTCCGCCGCTTGGGCGGCCGCTTCCACTTCTTCATCGCTGGCGCCCAGCTTCCCCACCCTTATGTTTTCTCGGATCGTGGTATTGAAGAGAAAGTTCTCCTGGAACACCACACTGATTTGTGAGCGCAACGATTCCATGGTCACGTGGCGCAGATCGTGACTGTCAAAGCTCACGCCACCGTGGGAGGGGTCGTAAAAACGCATCAGCAGGTTCAGGATCGTGCTCTTGCCGGATCCGCTTGCCCCCACGAAAGCCACCGACCATCCTGCCGAAATCTGCAGGTTGACGTCCTTCAGATTTGGCTGCTTCCCGGTGTAGCTAAAGCTCACGTCGCGCAGCGCAATGTGCTGGGAGAGCCGCGGAAGAGGGCAGGCATCCGGCTGATCGGACACGCCCGGTCGCTCTTGCAATAATTCCTCGATACGCCGCATTCCGCCGCCCGCTTGCACCAAGGTCGGCAGGAATTGGGCAACGTTATAGAGGCCATAGCTCAGCATCAGGAATAGGGCCTGAAAGGAGACCAGCGTGCCAATGGTCAGATATCCTTTGAACGCCATGTAGGCGCCGGCACTGATGATGAGGACCTGGAGAACGAGGATGCCGATGCCGGCCGAGCGCTCCATGAGGGCGCTGAGAAAACTCAACCGCACGCTACTTCTCAGCAGGTTGGCATTGCGCTTACCGAACCCGGCAATGGCTGGACGTTCGAGGCCATAAGCTTTGACCACGCCTTGAGCGCTGACGTTCTCCTGAATGACCGTGATGGTATCCGCCTCATCCTGTTTCCGCTGGTAACTGGCGGCCGTCGCCCGCGGCGCGAAGAACCGCGGGCCGATCAGACAGAACGGCCACACCAGCATCGCGACCAGGGCCAGCCGCCAATCGAGAGCGAAAAGCAGGACCGTGCTCAGCGCCACGTCGAGGGCGGGAACGATCCCCCAGGGGATGGCCAGCGTCAACGAATGCTCGATGCCGGCCATGTCGGTGGAAAACCGCGCCAGGATGTCGCCGACCTGCGCGCGCGCGTAGTAATCCATGGAGAGGAACTGAAGATGGTTGAACATGCGGAAGCGGATGTCGCTCAGCAGGCCGCTCCCTACCTTGGCATAAAGGTAATCCCTTCCCAGAGCCGCGAGCGATACAATCACCAGTCCCCCCACAAGAATCAGGAGGATCATCAAAAGGTCGTCTTGGCTTCTGCTCGGGAGGGCGCGGTCAATGAGGAATTTGAAGCTGAGCGGCACCAGCGCGTTATAGGCCATTTCCAGAAGCGAGACCATGAGGATCAGCACGATCGCAACCCGGTAGCGCCGCAAGTAGGGCTGGAGCGCCCTCAGGAAACTGGTTACACCATGAGTCAATCCTTGCTTCTTCTCGATCGATGATTTTTCCATTCTTCCATTCCGGTTAGCGCTTGTTGGAAATCAAAACAGCAATTTCAGTGAGAATTGAATCTGGCGCGACGTTCCGGCGGTGTGGTTGACGATGCCGAAACCCGAACCGCGCACGACGTTTACAGGCAGTCCGAAATTCACCAGGTTGAAGGCGTTGAAGAACTCGGCCCGGAACTCGATCGTGGGGGGCTCCGAGCCCGCGTGGCGGCTCAAGGTAGTGTCTTTGATCAGCGCCATATCGAGGTTGGAATAATCCGGGCCCCGATAGGTGTTTCGACCCAGGGTTCCGAAGCGGCCCTGGTTGGGCCCGGTACCGCCGGGAACGCCGATGGGAATGTTAAAGAAGGCGGCGTTGCTCGTGCCCCGGCCGAAATAGTCCTCCCGAACCTTGCGCCGGGTGGAAAAATCGGGAACCGCGATCTGGTCAGGCCGGTCGGCCCCAGCCGATCCCACGCCGGTCTGTTGAATCCCGGAATAAACCGAGAACGGCGAGCCGCTGGTGAGGGTGGTAATGTTGAGGACTTGCCAGCCCTCGAGGAGTTTCTTTCCCAGGGGGTGGAGAAAACCCACGCGTTCCAAAGGCAAAAGCTGAATGACACTCGCCGAAAACGCCTGCGAGACGTCAAAGGTCGAGGGCCCTTTGTCAGCGCCAGGATTCCAGGGGTTCTGCGGCAGGGCCTGGATGATCGTGCCGGCGGGGCTGCTGGAGCTGAACACAATGGCGCTGGTATCGTCCAGCGATTTACCGAAAGTATAGCTGGACTCGAAACCCAGTCCCCGCCGGGCAGAGTTCTTGGAGACGGACACCTGGAGGGCGTGATAGGTGGAGTGGGAAGGCGTCCCGATGAGGGTCTCGGGACCGTAACCGCCCACCACCTGGCCATTGCTATCAAACTGAGTAAAGGGTGCGAACTGAGGCGAAGCGCCGCCGTAGCTGTTGGGGCTGACCACGCCCATGAGCTTCACACCCGCGGTGCCAACATACGACACATTGACGACAACGTCCTTGAGAGTCTGTTCGAAGCCTGCCGTGAAGTTCTCGATGTAACCGTTGGGAAAATCCGGCGGCGTTCCAAACACTGCGAGCGGCTGCGCTTGATGGCCGGGCGTCAGAGCGGCCAGATCCGCCTGGAAGCGGGGGACGTCAAGCTCCGTGTTGGGTGCGACATTGGTCGTGCGGCCGGTGGGAAACGCCAACTGGCCCGAGGTGGTGTAGACGGGCGGCAACTGGAGTGTCACCACGGCGTTCTTAAGGGGCACGGGCGCCGCCGGCGCCGCCGTGAGATTGGGACTCACGACGAAGGGGAAGACGCCGGCCAGGACAAACTGGCCGAGAGGAGGGAGAATCGTGGTGATCCCGCCACCGGCGCTCAGCACCGTGCCCGTCGAGACCCGCCACTCGACCGATGCTCGCGGCCCCCATCCCTTCAGGTCCAGTTGGTAAGGGGGTTGGGGATTGAGGACCATGATTTGCCGCGCTCCAGCCTCCCACGCGGGCGCGGTTTTGCCGTTGGCATCCACCGTCAGAAAGGTCGAGGTACGCCGCTCGGCTTCGCTAAGGCGACTGTTTATTTCGTAACGCAGGCCATAATTGAGCGTGAACCGCGGCGTCACCTTCCACGCATCCTGCCAGAAAAAGTTATAAGCCCCGCGGCGGATGGCGACCTCATCAAAGCGATTACCCTGCGGGGTAAGAGCCAATGCCGCCGTCGTATTGTAGGAAAAGGGGGATGCAGAAAGAAATCCAGAAAGCGCGTCGGGGAGGGGAGCGCCCACCGGGATATCATGCCGGCCACTGAACGATGGAATTTCCAATGGGGCGTATGCCGTGCCGCCCCCAAACGTATACTCGCCATTGGGATTCGCGGCATAGATGGCGCTGTCACGGTTGAAGCGGGTCTCCACGCCGAATTTCAGCGTGTGTGTTCCGTGCAAGTAGGTAAAGTTCTGGCGAACCTGAAAGAGGTTTCCGAAAAACCCTCCCACCGTCCCGGCAGGTGCGTTGAAGGACGCATAAAGACCATCGGCAAACGTCATCCCCGGCTGGGTGTGATTTTCGGGGAGAAAGAGTGGCGTGCTGCGAATGTAACCCAGTGAAGTTTCGGAATTGAAATGGGGCGATACGGTGCGGGTGTAATTCAGCCCCACATTGCGCTGGGGCTGATGGAACTGGGTGGCAAAGGTGGGGTTGATAGCCGCCTGGTCGGGATTGATCACGGGGCCTTTGACATTATCGAGGTTGAAGCGCACAAAAAGCCGGCCTTGGGCGGAAATGCGATGGTCAATGCGTACGGAGAACTGGTTGGAGTCCGTCGCGACTTTAGAGGAGGTGGCGTAGGTGCGCGCCCCAAAGGACCCTTCAGGATCGTTGGGCTGGGGATACGCCGCCAGGATGGGCGCGATCTGGGAATTTACCGGTACGTGGAGCGTATCGCCCGGGAACGCGGTGGTGTCCAATCCCTGGCGCTCTGCCTGGGTCGGCACGGAAAGCACCTGCGTGGTTCCCAGCACCTGGCGGAAACCCTGATACTGACCGAAGAAGAAGGTGCGATCGCGGCCCTGGTAAATCCCCGGCAGCGTGACCGGTCCACCGAGGGTGAAGCCGAATTCATTGCGAACGAAAGGAGGAATGCGGCCGGGTTGGGCCAGGTTTCGCTGATCGAAAAAGTTGCGCGCATCGAAGGCCGAGTTGCGCACGAATTCAAAAACCGTGCCGTGGAACAGATTCGTCCCGGTCTTGGTCTTGATATTGGTGAAACCGGAAGCTCCATGGCCGAATTCCGGGGGCATCACCCCGGAAACCGACTCGATTTCCTCCACGGCATCCACATTGAAGTTGGTAAAGGTGGCGCCGCCCAATTCCGGATCAGTCATGTCCACCCCGTCCATGGCGAAGACCGCGGTGGCCCCGCGCTGGCCATTCACGGCAAATTGTTGGGTGAAATTTGCCGTGTCGTTCGTGTCCGTCATGGTGCCGGCAGCCAGCAGCAGCAGTTGACTGAAATCGCGCTTGTTCAGGGGAAGCTCGGAAACCTGCCGATCCGACAGACTTTGCCCGCCGCCTGCTGCGGACGGTTTTTCGCCTGGAGAAATCTCGGCGATCTGCCAGCCGTCGGATGCCGAGCCCACCTGAAGGGCAAGTTTGAGATGGTCATTCGGCTTTATCTTTCGCGTCCACGGGGGCGTGGCCGCTTTGCCGTCCCGAATGACGCGCACCCTGTAGGTCCCGGCGAGCAATTGGGGAAAACTGAAGTCGCCATGCGGGTCGCTACGGGCGGTGTAGATGCGGCCCGAAGCCGTATCGCGGAGCTCCACTTGAGCGCCGGCAATGATCTTCCCCCCGGCGTCAAGCAACACCCCAGCCCATGAGCCTGAGGGGAGTTGTCCCGCGGCGGCAGTGGCGTGTGTCCAGAGGAAAATCCCAACAACAATAAAATGGTATTTGAATTTCACCAGCTTCACGCAATAAATTTTGAGCACGCCGGAACATCGCCAGGCAAGCCGGAACCTCTGCCGCACCCGATAGGCCGCGGCGGGAACCTGAATCGAAGCCAGATTGCACTGACTGGCGGTTATAGTCAAGCGCCGCAGCATGGCACGGACTCAGCCACAGAGCGGCGGTGTCGTGCCTGAGAAGAGCTCATGGACAGAAATACACTGTCCGTGGCTATGATAATCGGACGCATCGCCGCAATACTTAAGGAGTGGTCGCTAGCATATACCGACTCGGCCAGGGCACTTGAGTTGTTGCGTAAGTGGCGGGGGACAACCGCGGTTCTGGGACGAATGTCGGCATCGATCGACAATAACCGCATCCGATTCCTTACGATAACAGCCCACCCCACCACTTAACATAGATTGGGAACGCCCTTCAGTGCCGGAATCCAGCCGGCCACAATGCACTGCCCTAATTGACGGCTAGGCAACGAGATCTCCCATCGGCCTCTGCCGCTCGATCCAGATCTTGCGACGGAGATGTTACGTTGGCGAGACGAAGCGCCTTACCCCAACAAGGGGCCGGACGACTTCGTCTTCCCGAACCTCGGTACGGGGAAGCCGATGTGGCAGGAGAGCATCCTGGATCGGCAAATCAAACCTGCCGCGGTTCGAGCGGGGCTCGGCGCGATCGGCTGGCACACCTTCCGTCACAGCCACCGCGCATGGCTCAAGCGGACGAACGCGCCCATGGAGATTCAACAGGGGTTGATGCGACATGCAAACATCCAGACGACGATGGATACGTACGGGAAAGAGACGGAGGTCAGCGTCGAGCAGCGAGATGCACACAGCCGGGTCGTAAAGCTGATTATACCGAAGGAGAAGATTGGAGCATGAAAGGGGAAGAACTGTTAGGGGTTTTTGGCTTAATCATCCCTAACAGTCCCTCGTGTGATTTGAGCGTTGCTTGTCAGTTTATGATAGCGTTGGTTGCGGGGGCTGGATTTGAACCAGCGACCTTTGGGTTATGAGCCCAACGAGCTACCAGACTGCTCCACCCCGCAAAAGCATCATACCGGATTATTTCCGGAAAGACAATGAGGGATTTTTCTCGATCGGGGCTTTTCCCAGAACGATCGTTCGGGACGCAGCCCCTGTGCTAAAATTATCTATACCCGAAGAGATGTTCACGAACACCGGGACTTGCCATGTCGAAGCCCTCCACGCCCGCTCCGAAGCACTTTGCCGTCAACCGGCAGGCCCAGCATTTGTACCATCTTTTGGAGCGGTTTGAGGCGGGTGTGGAGTTGACGGGCACGGAAGTGAAGTCGGTTCGCGAAGGGAAAATCAATCTCAAAGACAGTTATGTGGACGTTCAGAAGGGCCAGGCTTATCTGATCGATTGTCACATCAGCCCGTATACGTCGGGGAGCTACGCCAATCACGATCCCTTACGCGACCGGCGTCTTTTGCTTCATCGCCAGGAGCTGGATAAGTTGGCGGGCCGCGTTCAGGAAAAGGGATTCACTTTGATTCCGACCCGGGTTTATCTGAAAAAAAATCTGATTAAATGCGAGATTGCCCTGGCGAAGGGCAAAAAAGTTTACGACCACCGCGAGACCTCGCGGCAGCGCACCATCGATCGTGAAGCGCAGCAGGACATACACGAACATCGCCGGCGGCACCAATAAGTGCGGGGGTTGGGGATTAGGGATAAGGGGTTAGGGATTGGGTATCCCGAATGCGGCATTGCGAGCCCCGGAATTGGATTTGCCATGTTTAACACCAATCACGACGCCCGAATCCCTAACCCCCAATCCTTCCACCCCAGTTTTCCAAGGAGTTTCAAATCGTGAAGACAGAATTCCGGGCCGACCCTTTAGCGCAACTTTCCACCCCAGCTCTCGTGGCTTATTGCTTCGAAGATGCGCCTGCCGCCGGTGGCACCGTGGAACGATTGCCCGCAGAAACACGCCATCTGTTGCAGCAATTGCAAACGGCGGGCGAACTCACGGGCAAGGCGTTTGAATGCACGCCCCTGGGTTGGCCGGCGGGGATGGCCGTATCCAAGCTGCTGGTGGTGGGAGCGGGCAAGCGCGAGAAGTTCAGCGAGTCGCACCTGCGGCATTTGGTGGGGGCTGCGGTGCGGAATTTGCGCGTGCGCGGAGTGCGGGAAGTAGCCTGGACTCTCGGTTCCATGGAACCGGGGGCGGTGGCCGCCGTTGTGGAAGGGGCTCTGGTGGCCGATTATGATGCGGATCGTTACCGTACCGAGCGCAATGGGGAGAAGGGAATTGACACCCTTTTGCTGGCAACGGGCGGTGAGGCATTGCCGGCCGAGGCGGAAGCCGCCCTCCGGCGCGGCCACCTCCTTGGCGAGGCCCAGAATTTCACCCGGGAGCTGGTCAATGAACCCTCCAATCGCATGACCCCGACGAAATTGGCTGAGCGCGCCGGCGAGATGGCCGAGCGCTTCGGCCTGAATTGTGAAGTCCTGGGCCCACAAGAAATTCAGGATCTGAACATGGGCGCATTCTGGGCGGTGGCTCAGGGAAGCCAGGAACCCGCACGGCTGATCATTCTCCGGTATTCGCCGGAGGACGCGCCGGAGCAGCCCGTGATCGGATTAATCGGGAAGGGAATTACCTTTGATAGCGGTGGCATCTCCATCAAGCCCAGTGAAAATATGCACGAAATGAAAACCGACATGGCGGGTGGGGCTACCATGCTCGGCGTCATGCAGGCGATTGCGCAGCTCAAACCACGCGTCCGCGTCACGGCGCTGATCCCGGCGACGGAGAATATGCCCAGCGGCAATGCCTACAAGCCCGGCGATGTGATCACTTCGATGTCCGGAAAGACCATCGAAATCCTCAATACGGACGCGGAGGGCCGGCTGGTGCTGGCCGATGCCCTGACTTACGCCAAGCGCCTGGGCTGCACGGTGCTAATTGACGCCGCGACCCTGACGGGCGCCGTCATGATCGCGCTTGGGAACTTTACCACCGGCGTTTTCGGGTGGAACAAGGAGTGGGTGGATCGCGTGCTGGCCGCCGCTAACTTGGCGGGAGAAAAGATGTGGCAACTGCCCGTGGATGACGACTATCGCGAGCTGTACAAGAGCGCGATCGCGGATCTCGCCAATACCGGCGGCCGGTATGGGGGCGCGATTACCGGCGCCATGTTCATCGGGGAATTTGCCGGCGATACTCCCTGGGTACATTTGGATATCGCCGGCACGCGCTGGGCGAACGAGGAGAAGCCTTACCGTGCCAAGGGGCCCACGGGCCACGGCGTGCGCACGCTCGTGCAGATGTTGATGGATCTTTCCGCGTAAAACGTGGCATGGGCATCTTGCCCATGCTCGGACACGGGCGGGACGCCCGTGCCACTTCGCCTTCACATGCGGTCGGGGATTTCGATGCCCATGTGTTCGGTGGCCAGGGTCAAGGTGCGCTCCGCGAGGTGGACGAGGTACAGCAGGAACTGTTGGCGTGACGGGTCGGGCTCGCTCAGGATGTGGAAATGGTGGTAGAAATTGTTGAAGGCTTGCCCGAGGCGGAATGCATACTTGGCCACCACGGCGGGTTCCTCGCTCGCGATCGCTTGCGCCACCATGGTCTCCAGTTGGCCGGCCATCAAGGTTAGCTCCCAGAACGTCGGGCCGTCCTCCCCCTTGAAAAACTCCTGCAATTGTTCCGAGGTGAGGGCGCGGGACAATTGCGCGGCCTCGAAATCCGGGTTTGACTCCTGGAACTTGCGAAAGATGTTCCGCGCCCGCACGATGCTGTATTGCAGGTAAGGTCCCGTTTCGCCTTCGAAGGCCAGGGCTTCCTTGAAATCGAAGGCGATGATGACGCGTCGCGAAAACTTCAGCAGGAAGTAGCGCAGCGCGGCCACGGCGATTTTGCGCGCGTAGTCTTGCACCTCGGCAGGCTCCTGCGCCATGTTGCGCGAACTCACTTCGGCGGCGGCGCGGGCGATCAGCGTATCAATCAAGTCATCGGCCTTGACCCCCTGGCCTTTGCGCCCGGAAACCTCCACGAAAGGACGCTGGCGGTCTTCGGCGCTGAGGGCGATCCCCATCTCCTCGGCGCAGCGCGAGGTAAGCCCCACGACTTCATAAGCAAAATGGTGGAGGTTCGCCGCGCGCTCGCGGTAACCGAGGGTGTAGAACGCGGCCTTGACGATGTTCTGGAGATAGGATTGGCGCGTATCGATCACCGCATAGGCGGCGCTGGCGTGGCCGAAGGGCGGGGCGTCGGCTTGGCCTCCCACGGTCGTGCGCCACACCCAACGGCCGTCGGGATAGCGAAAGAAGGGGAAATAGCCGAAGTCTTTTCCCAGCAGGGCGAACTTCCAGAGATGATAGGCAATGTCCTTGCCCACGTAGGTCACGGTGCCGTTGGAACGCACGATGATCTTGATGTCGTCCTGGTCTGCCGATTTCTCGTCTTCGCTAGCGAGCGGCGCTCGCCCCACGGGCCGAACGCCGTTCGGCCCTACAGTGGAATCACCCGCGAGATCCATAACCCAACAGCCCGCATTCTTGCCCGCGTCTTCGAAACGAACGGCTTGTTTTTCCTTAAGCAACTCGAAGGCAGATTTCCAGAAGTCGAGTTTTAGAATCTCGCTTTCCTGGGCCAGCAGGTCATACTCGATGTTCAGGCGCAACATCGTTTCCAAATGGGTGCGGACGATGGCGGTGGAAATCATCTCCGCCATGGCCGCGGTCTCGCCGTGGCCCTCTTCGATTTCCTTCAGGGCGCCGGCGCGCCATTTCAGAGCTTCCTTGTCCTCCTCGTATAACTGGAAGACGCGTGCGTAGAGGTCCCAGCAGTAATAATCGAAGCGCTGCGTGGTGCTGTGGACCAAAGCTTCCACTTCGCTCAGAGTTTTCTTTTCCAGGTGGAGAAAGCCCACGACCACGTCCGCTACCTGCACGCCGGTGTTGTCAATGTAATTCTGCACTTCCACGTTCTCGCCGTTGAAGCGCAGCAGGCGCACAAAAGTATCGCCCAGCACGGCGTTGCGAAGATGGCCGATGTGCGCAGCCTTGTTGGGATTGATGCTGGTATGTTCCACCAGGATTTTGCCGCGCCCTGAGTCTGTAGGGCCGAGCGGCGCTCGGCCTCCCGTTAAGGCCTCCCGCAAGGCAATCAGCCGCGCGGCGGTTCGCGCGCGATCGAGGTGAAAATTCAGATAGCCGGCCCCGGCCACGGTGACGCGCTCCACTCCTTCCAGCGAGGAAACGAACGGAACGAGTTGTTCGGCGATTTTGCGCGGTGGCTGGCGCAACTGCTTGGCCAACTCAAAACAACCTGCCAGAGAGATGTCGCCCATTTCCAGGTTGGGAGGCGAGTCCAGCGAGGGTGGGCTAACCTCCAGATGGAACGCCGCGCGCACGGCCTCCACAAACTTGGACTGTATCCTTTGCTGGATGTCGGCTAACAAAGAGCACTCCCTGTTCTGCTGTCGTTGGATGTGGCTCCACCGGGCAAGCTTCGAAACGCCTTTACGGAGCACGCCGTGATTGCTGCGGTAACCATTGAATTATAGCAGAGCCAACTGGGCTGCGACGAATCCGTTAGTGGCACGGGCATCCTGGCCGTGAGAAGCAAGTGTAGCGCCGACCTGTTTGGTAGGTCCGCGGCTTTCTATTGCCAATAAGGGACGAGCCGCGGACCTACAGAACAGGTCCGCGCTACTCCCACTCCGAAAAGGTCTACTTGCACGCGGCGCCCTTTTCAACTAACCTTCGGCGAAAGAAAGGAGGTGTCATGATTCAATTTCATCCTTCCTTGGCTCATGGCAAGGGCAGGGTTTGGCTTGAACGACTTCGGGCCGGGTGGGGGTGGCTCGCCGCCATTGCCGGAGGCGTGGTTCTGGCCACGCTGGTGGCTGCGTCTCCGGCATCGCTGGGTGAATTCGAAAGTCAAACCGACGTTGGCAGTCCATTGCACGCGGGTTCCGCAACGTTTGACGCCGCAACGGGTGAATACCGCATCACGGGTGGCGGCGCTAATATGTGGGCGCAGCAGGATGCGTTCCATTTCCTTTACCGGCAGGCTGCCGGAGATTTGACTTTGACTGCCAGTGTCCATTTTCCCCATGCCGGGGGGAACGAGCATAAGAAGGCAGGTTGGATGGTGCGGCAGAGTCTCGACCCCAGCGCACCTTACGCTGACTTGGTGGTCCACGCCAGCGGACTCACCAGCTTGCAGTATCGCCTGGTCGACGGTGGACCCACGCAGGAGATTCAGTCGAAAATCTCCATGCCGGAAACCACCCGGCTGGTCCGCCTGGGGAACACCTTTTCGCTGTGGGCTTCGCGACCGGGAGGGGTTATGGAGACGGCCGGGGCGGTGGAAGTCCCGATGCACGACCCCGTGTATGTGGGATTGGCGGTGTGCGCACATGATGCCGACGCGCTGGAAGAGGCGGCGCTCACCAACGTGAGCATGCTCGGCGGCAAGACGGAAGAGGATCGCAACGTGCCCGTGGAAAGCCGCTTGGAAGTAATCTCTCTGGACGGACGCGAGCGGCGCGTTGTCTATCATGCCGAGGACCGCTTTGAGGCGCCCAACTGGTCCCGCGACGGAAAGTTTCTCCTCTTCAATCGTGGCGGGCGGCTCTACACATTGCCTGTGGGAGGCGGCGAACCGAAACTGCTTGATACCGGCGAGGCCATTCACTGCAACAACGACCACGGATTTTCACCCGACGGCCAGAGGCTCGCCATCAGTAATTCGCCCCGCGGGCCTTCCCTGGTTTATGTCCTCCCCGCCGCGGGTGGGCAGCCGCGGCAGGTGACCGAGCGCGGACCTTCTTACTGGCACGGCTGGTCTCCCGATGGCAAGACGCTGGCTTTTTGCGGCGAACGGAACGGTAACTTCGATATCTACACAATTCCCGTCGAGGGGGGCGAGGAGAAGCGGCTGACCGACGCGCCGGGCCTGGACGACGGTCCGGATTACTCGCCGGATGGCCAGTACATTTACTTCAACTCGGAGCGCACCGGCTGGATGCAAATCTGGCGAATGAAGCCCGATGGGTCCGCCCAGGAGCAAGTGACCCACGACGACTATAACAACTGGTTCGCTCACCCCTCGCCCGATGGGAAGTGGCTGGTGTTCATTTCTTTTGATAAGCACGTAAAAGGACACCCGCCCAACAAGGATGTTATGCTGCGCCTCATGCCCACCGCGGGCGGTGAGCCGCATGTGCTGGTGAAACTTTTTGGAGGGCAGGGAACCATGAACGTGCCGTCCTGGTCGCCAGATAGCAAGCACTTGGCGTTCGTGAGTTATCGGTTGCTTAAACCTTTTTGAATGCACCTTCGTTTAAGGAGGGAATCAATGTCCAGCGTTACGTCCATCATGGCTGAGCTGAAAGCTAAGGGGAGCGAACAGACGCGCAAGATCTATGCGCGGCATGGCATGGCGGGAGTGCCCATGTTTGGGGTGAGCATGGCGGACCTCAAGGGCATTGCCAAAAAGATTAAAGGACAGCAGGCTCTCGCTTGCGAGCTTTACGCAACCGGCAACCTAGACGCGATGTACCTTGCCGGGCTGGTGGCGGACGGGTCGCAAATGAGCGAGAAGCAGGTGAATGAGTGGGCCGAGGGCGCAGCGAATATGCAGATGGTTGCCGAATACACGGTTCCCTGGGTGGCGGTTGAGAATCCCCACGCCCGCGAGCTGGCGCTAAAATGGATCGCGTCGAAAAAGGAGCATGTCGCGTCGTGTGGTTGGTGTACGTACTCCGGGATCGTCGCAACCCAAGCGGACGAGGCCTTGGACCTTGCGGAAATTGAGGGCCTGCTGAGCAGGGTGGCAAAGGGAACCAAGGGCGCGCAGAATCGCGTCCGGTACACCATGAATGGCTTTGTCATCGCGGTTGGAACTTATGTGAAACCCTTGCTAAAAAAGGCGAAGGCGGCGGCCCGCGAGATCGGCGCCGTCTCGGTGGATATGGGCGACACGGCGTGCAACGTGCCACTTGCCACGGCATACATCGAAAAGATGGAGGCTGCCGGGCGGCTGGGGAAAAAGCGAAAAACGATCCGGTGCTAAGCCAGCCCAGGCGTTTTCGAAGCCAAAACGGGAATCCGATGCCAAGTAAGCTCTTAACCGTTATTTCGTTGCTGTTCACTGCCACCCTGGCGGCTGCCCAAGCGCCGACCACTCCTGCAAAGCCCATGCTGATCAAGGCCGGCCGTATTCTGGACGTGCGCACTGGAAAATACCTTACCGGCCACGGCATCCTGGTGGAAGACGGCAAAATTAAGCAGGTCGCCGCGTTCGCCGACCTGGAGGGCCATGTGCCCAAGGACGCGGTCACCCTCGATCTTAGCAAGGCCACGCTGCTCCCCGGATTGGTCGATTGCCACGCCCACCTGCTCATCGCCGCCTCCGTGGGCCACCCGGGCAATAATATTCTGGAGGCGGTGGCCGGCATGAGCGCCTCCCAACGGGCCCTGCTGGGGGCGCGCATGGCCCGCGAGGACCTGGAGGGCGGCTTTACGACGGTTCGTAATGTAGGCCACTCCGGCGTGGACGGCGATGCGGCGCTCCGCGACGCCATCCAGGCGGGCTGGGTGCCGGGGCCGCGCATCCAGGCCTCCTGCCGTAAGCTCACTCCGCCCGGCGGTCAGGCGGCGCGCCTCAACCCGGCCATCGCCGGGAAAATCATCGATCTTGAGTTCCTTCCGGTGGGCAGTGCCGATGAAGCGCGCCGAGCGGTCCGTGAGAACCGGTACTATGGCGCTGATTTCATCAAGGTAGTCGCTGATGACGAGTCCCGTTTCGTCACCACGGAAGAGATGAAGGCGATCGTAGAGGAGGCGCATCGCTCGAAGATGAGGGTTGCCGTGCATGCCACCACCGCGACCGGCATCCAAACGACGATCGATGCCGGCGCGGATTCCCTCGAGCACGGCGACGCCGTCACCGACGAGATGCTCCGGCAAATGAAGGACAAGGGAATGTTCTTCGATCTAACGGAAACTTTCGCGGGTGGCCGGCTGCGGGCGTTGGTGCAGAAATCGGTGGTTCTCTCCCCCGAAGACGAGCAAGGGTTCACGCAATATGAGGAAGGTTTGAATCGCGAAGCTCATCTTCTCGTGCAGCGGGTTCTCAAGTCCGGCGTAAAGTTCGCCATCGGGTCCGATATGTGGTTCGACTATCCCGGCAAGACTCGCGGTCAGGCAACCGCGATCATGTTCGGAGCTCTGCGCGACCTAGGAATGCCTGCGCGGGATATTATCCGTGCCGCCACATCGAGCGCCGCCGAACTCTTGGGCTGGCAGGATCGCATCGGGGTCATTGAAGCAGGAAAGCTCGCCGATATGGTGGCGGTTTCCGGCGATCCCCTGGAGGACATCACCGAGCTGGAGAGAGTGAAGTTTGTGATGAAGGGCGGAGTCGTGGTTAAGAACGAGATCCACTGAAATCTGGTTGGTGCCAGCGGACGGGCTGGCGCAGGTCCCGATTTGTTGGGATGGGCAATTTCCCGGAGGGGCTTGTGGGAGCTCTTGCTTAGGTTCACCTTCCGAATGCGAGGGCAGTGCCCCATCAACGAGCAAACACTTCTCCGCCACAACGAAAGCTGAACAAGGTGGCGCCTTTGGCTGGATTGCGCCTGAGGCGGTCGGAAACGCGGACGTCGCTGGGTAAGTTGCCCACGGACACGCTACGCAGAACCCGAAACTGCCCGCTCGTCGGCCCCGAGGGATCTTGGGACGGGCTATTCTGGTAATAGTTCTGGTCGTACCAGTCGTTCACCCACTGCCAAACGGTCCCCAATAGGTCGTACAGCCCGAAACCATTGGGGCGCTTCTGAGCTACATCGCGCGTTTGCTTCCCGCTGTTTTGGTCGTACCACGAAATCTCATCAAGATTGCCGTAGCGCGCCTCCGTGCTGCCCCCTCGTGCGGCGTATTCCCATTCCGCTTCCGTCGGTAGACGCCCGCCCATCCATCCGCAGTACGCCTGCGCATCATCCCAGTTCACATTAACGATCGGCATATTCCCATTCGCCCAGCCATTATTGAAGTCCGGAAAGTCGGGCATCTGCCGTCCTATGGCCGCTGCGAAGCGTTTGTAGGCATCCACCGTAACTACTGTTTGCCCCAGCCAGAAACCTTTCGTAATGGTCACTTGGTGAGATGGCTTTTCGTCGGCCCGGCACTCGTTGTCCCCGGGCGAGCAGCCCATCATAAAAGTCCCGGGCGGTATCCAGACGTACTTCAACCCGTCTTTCGGGTTCTCGCGCACTCTACCGGGCGATGCACCGACATCCTCCAGCCGTGCCTGGATTCTGCTTGCTTGCTGCGGGGCGAATGTGATTTCCTGCTCGAAATCTTTCTTGCCCTTTAGTGATACTTTTAATGCGTGCGCACCGGGTTTCGCATTCAACGTAAACTCCCCCAGGGCGCTCGCCTTGCCCCTAGGTTCCCCATCCAAGTACACTTCCGCGTCGGGAGAGGTCACGACCGTCAGTTCCCCCGTGACGGCGGCGCTCGCCGCACGGAGAGCGGCGATCAGCGTGTCGTCCGCACCCGCTAAGCGCAGAGTATTGAGATATCCCTCGTCGGGCAGAAAGTTGATGCCGCGTTGCTCGACCAGCATCGTGGCACGCGCACTGGGTACGTGCCCCGCCACGAGCTGCAATACTTGTTCCTTGCTCAGCGGCTTGGGCCTGGCGGCACGCAAAGCCTGTATGACCGGCTCCTTTGCGCCCGCGTTCCGCAGGCCCTGGAGATAATCGTCAGTCAGGTCAAAGTCCACCCCATGCTCCCGAATGAGCTTTACCAACTCGGGAGTTTCCATCCCGGCCTTTACCAGGTCCGTGACTTGATCCTTCCCGAGTGGTTTGTTGGCTTCCTGCGACAGAGCGGGCTGGGCGATGACGGCAAGGAATACCATCAAAATGAGGAAACGTAGTTTCATCGGGTACCTCGTTGCATCGGGCCATCGGGTCATCGGCTCATTAAAGAGCACCCGGCCGGGTGAGCGTACGGACATCACACTATGCGACCGAACGCGGTCATTCTACTCCCGCCATCCTGACTTGGGCAACCTGACTGTCTCGCCTAACTGTCTCAGCGGTAGGGGGTCAGTTTGATGCCGTAGCGGCGAGTTTGCCTCGCACCATGACGGCGTAAAGCCGCCTCTACATCAAATTGCGCCATGGGCCACGATCTTCCGCCCGCTTCGCAGGCTAGCGGGCGGTTCGCGAACCGCACCTACGACGCGCTCAGAAATTGGCAATCCCCAGCCGCCGATTTCCTACCGGTAGGAATTCGTAACAATAATCGGACAGAATCTTCCAGTTTTTGGCAATTCCGCCGGTCTCCGTCTCGGCCCTGCCCTCCAACGTGTAGGCCTACAATGTGGAGAACGGTATCGGGGTGAAAGCGCGCAATACCAACCACTATCCACTGACTGCTATCCACTGCCCTTGGAGGGTCACATGTCCTTGAGGAAAAAACAGACGATGACGCAAGCGAAAACTGCCGCCAATAAGGCGAACGGTAAGTTTTCGAAGGGCCCCGCCACACCTGAGGGGCGCAAACGGATTCGCGAAGCCAACACCCGCCACGGATTTTACTCTGAGGCGGAGGCCATGGCGCTCGCCTGCCTGGGCGAAGACCCCGCCGACCTCGAGCGGCTGCGGGCGAACCTTCACGGCGACTTCGAGGCTCCCAGCGCTTTGGAGAAGGAACTGGCGGAGCATTTGGTGCAGGTCGTTTGGCGGTGGAAGCGCGCGGGCCGCGGGCAGGAGGGCCACGCTCTGCGCCGGGCCAAGGACGCGAACCTGACCCGCGAGGACCGGCTGCACGCGCAGATGATGCGCCTGAAGATTACAGCGGAGACTTTGCGGCGGCTCGCCCAAGCGGTGGCGCAGGAGAATTACTTCACTCGCCGTGAGGATCTCGAAATGATGAAGAATCTGCACCAGGAGGGGGCGGTAAAAGAAGTGGGCGAAATAGCCCTCGCCCTCTTCTACCAACTTCAGAAACCGGGTACGGGCGAGGACGGCATGGATCCCGACGAGATGTCGCGCCGGCTTCCATCCGGCCAGAGGGAAGCCAGCAAGATGCTGGCGCTACACTCCAAGGCCGGCAAGATGCTGGCAGCCCACTCGAAGGCGGACAGGAAGCCGGCCCTGCCGAAGAGGAGGAAGAGGAGCCGGCCACCCTTTCGCCGGAAGAGGAGGCGCGCGAGCGAGCGCGCCAGCTTCTGGAGAATATCCTCCGACGCCAGAGGGAACTGTGCGAGACGCAGCGTAAGGCCATATTGAAGGAATCCCTTGCGGGTCCGTCACCCTACGAACGCGCCGCGGAAATCGCGCTTGCTCACCCGAACGCGGCCCTGATGCAGAGGATGGAAGAATCCAGCTTTCGCCAAATCTGGCGGATCGCCACCCTGCTCCTCAAGATCAAAAGCCAGGCGGCCAAGGGAGAAGTTGGGAAAATCCCCGCGAAAAGCCAGAATGTTCATGAAAGGACAGCCGCTTAGCGAGCCATCAGGGAATTGTCTATGGCCTCAACTAATACTCAAGTCAATGTAAACGGGGGAGTTACAAGTTCAAGTTAATAGGCTAGGGATAGAGCAGTAAAAAGGGTGCTAAAATGAAGGTATTATCCAGAATGTTTATGAAAAGAAACGGGATACAAAACTGACTTTTTGCTGATTCGCCACCAAGCCAGAATGTTGATGATAAATAAGCAACTTATCCCCAAGAAGCCAGAATGTTATTGAAAACAAACAGCTTGCATTGGGTCAGTCGCGGCGGGTCATACGCAGGATGATTCCGATGACTACCCCGGTAGGCAGGCTCATGGCGAGGAACCAACGGGCCTCAGGAAGGGAAAGGAGGGTCGTGACGACCACTCCCACGGCAAAGACCAGCCCCACTGCCCCCTCCACGGGAATCTTGTGCATGGTTATTCCGGGATGTATTACTCCATTCCTCATCGCTCGAAGTGTCTCACCGCCCCGCGGGCAAGTCAAGCTACCATTTTTCACCGCCGGGCGCGGCACCAAGCGACATCTCCTTTGCAGTTCGAGGCGGTCCGGTGTATATTGCCAACCTGCCGGGATTGTCTCAGGTTGGTTTTTTCAAAATCTCATCTGCCTCGGGAAATGAGGAGGGATCATGACGAAGAGAATCGCCGTTGTAATACTGGGCATCGCTGTCCTTCTGGTGACTGCGAATGCTGCGCCACTGTGGGGTCAGGCGGGGGCGAGCGCGCAGATTGCAGGTTTGGTCACCGACCCCAGTGGGGCGGTTGTGCCAAATGCGCAGGTAACCGCTACGCATGTCGATACCGGGTCGGTGCGGACGACGGTCAGTGGTCCGGATGGAATTTATGTGCTTCCCAATCTCCCCGTGGGATCTTACCGACTCGAGGTGGTAGCCAGCGGTTTTAATACCTACCTCCAGACCGGCATCCTTCTCGAGGTCAGCAACGTCGTGACCATTAACATCAAGCTGGAAGTCGGAGGGGCTAAACAGCGGGTCGAGGTGGTCGCCAACGCCAGCATGGTCGAGACACAGACAACTTCCGTGGGTCAGGTGATGGATGACCAGCGGATTCTCGACCTGCCTTTAAACGGCCGCCAAGCCACCGACCTCATTATGTTAATGGGCGGGGCAACGGACACCACCGATGGAAACGTAAGCGACGTCAAGACGAGCAAGAACTATTTCAGTTCCGATAGCATCTCGGTGGCCGGAGGGCAGTCGAGCGCGACGAGTTATCGTCTGGACGGCGGCACCCATATGGACAACTTCTCCAACATTAATCTCCCTTTCCCCTTCCCCGATGCCATTCAGGAATTCAGCGTGCAGACCAACAGTCTTTCGGCGCAGTGGGGGCTTCACCCCGGGGCCCAGGTGGAGGTGGTAACCAAATCGGGCACCAATCAGATTCATGGGGACGCGTTTGAATTCGTGCGCAACGGGGACGCCAACGCTCGCGATTTCTTCGCATCCACGCAGGACACCCTGAAACGAAACCAATTCGGCGGTACGATCGGAGCGCCGATTAAAAAGGACAAGCTCTTCGGCTTCTTCGGCTACCAGGGAACGCGCATCCGAACCGCTCCACCTTCCTCGATTACTTTCGTGCCCAATCAGGCGGTGCTGAGTGGAGACTGGAGCCAGATTGAATCCGCCTCCTGCCAGTCCAACGGCGTGGCACGCACTATCATCAATCCCGCAACCGGGAACCCGTTCGCAAGCGATTACGTGGATCCATCAACCTATAATCAGCAGGCGCTGAACCTGCTCAAATACGTTCCCCCCTCCAGCGATCCCTGCGGAAAGATTACCTACGCCATTCCGGAGCCCCAGAGGGAAGACCAGTACATCGGTCGAGTGGACTGGAATCCGAGCGCCAAAAACAGTTTCTTCGGGCGATATTTCTTCGCCGATTACAAGAGCCCCGCGGCTTTTGATAACAACTTCCTGCTGACCACCCAGCGCGGGGTTCTTGACCGCAGCCAGGCGGTTACCGTGGGGGACACCTATTCGATTACCCCCAACACGCTCAATACCGCTCACCTGGCATGGACCCGCCTGGCCATTACGCGGGGAGCGGCGCCGGACATGAAGAACCTGGCGGATTTTGGCGTGAATATCTTTCAGTCCACACCCAATGCCATCAATCTGGGGATCAATGGATATTTTGGTATCGGCTGTGGCACTTGCGCCAACGCCCTTTTCAAAAACAACGTGGCGGAGTTTGCCGACGATGTGGATCTAATCCGGGGCAGGCATCACATGTCACTTGGCGGGGATTGGATCCATTACGAGTACCCTTATCAGAACACTGCCTATGCCAACGGCGGGTTTACCTTCAGCGGGATATTCACCAATGATGGACTGCTCGATTATCTCCTGGGGATGGCCAGCTATTATGACCAGGGAAATCCCACGCAGTTCAACGGCCGGCAGAACTACATTGGATTGTATTTCAACGATAACATTCAGATGAGCAAACGGCTTAATCTGAACCTGGGTTTACGGTGGGAACCCAACCTGTCGGTAACCGAGACGCACAACGCGGTAGATCATTTTTCCTTGAACGGCTTCATTGCCGGAACCCATAGCACCCAGTTCGTCAATGCTCCGCCGGGCTTATTCTATCCCGGCGATTCCGGCATACCCCGCGGCTACGTGAACAACGACTGGGCGGCCCTGGAGCCCCGGGTGGGAGTCGTCTGGAACACCACCGGAAGCGGCCGCCAGGTCATTCGCGCGGGCGTCGGCCTCTTCTATGACACCATACCGACGGCCTACTTCGAAGACCAGACGCAAGGTGCTCCCTGGGGAAGCGTTATCGATTTGATCAATCCGCCCGGAGGCCTGACCAATCCTTGGCAGGGACAACCCGGCGGCAATCCCTTCCCGCTACCCTATCCCCCGGGCAAGAATGCGGTTTTCCCCTCCGGAAGCAGTTACTATGATTACCCCTTGGATTCGCCTCCGATGTCCTCGTACGAGTGGGACCTTAGCTACCAACTTCAGTTGACGAGCAACTGGTTGCTCGCGGCAAATTATATCGGTACCAAGACCACCCATATCTGGACGGGAGAAGATATCAATCCCAATATCAACGGGGTACGGTATCTCGCGATCATCAATCCCGTCACCGGCGCCGGTCTCACGGATATTTATCACCTCGATGCCGGTTCGAATTCCGAGTATGAAGCGATGATGCTGAAGGCCCAGCATCGATTCAGCGACCATTACACCATTCTGGGAAACTACACCTACTCGCATTGCATCAGCGAAACTGATTTCCAGGGCGATATGGGCGGTCCCTATACGCAAATGCCGTTTGATCGGAACGCGGACCGTGGCAATTGCAGTTTTGACATTCGCCAGATCTTCAATTTGACCTTCATTGCTCAGACGCCGCATTTTGCCAATCCGTGGGAGAACCGGCTGCTGGGCAATTGGCAGTTGTCCCCGATCGTTGCCCTGCACACGGGAACATGGTTCTATCCTCTCGATGGCTTCGATAACTCCAATTCCGGGATTGGACTGGATCGTCCCGACGCGGTGGGCAACCCTTATATCAAGAGCACTACGGGGTCACTCCAGTGGCTCAACCCCACTTCTTTCCCCATTAGCCCGCCCGGCACGTTTGGCAACGCGGGGAGGGATTCGCTGGTGGCCCCCGGCTACTTTGATGTGGACGCTGCGGTGACCCGCTCCTTTAACATCCGGGAGCACCAGCGCGTGGAGCTGCGGTTCGAGTTCTTTAACGTGATGAACCACCCCAGTTTCCAGGCCCCGGATAATTACGTGACGGATGCGACGTTCGGCCAAATCCTGAGCGACAACAGCCCGCGCATCCTCCAGTTTGCGCTGAAGTATACGTTTTGATGTCGTAGCGGCGAGTTTACCTCGCCACATGGCGGCGTAAAGCCGCCTCTACACCAAAGACCCAATTCGCGCCGTCAGGCCAGCTTCATCTCTTCGGGATTCCACCGCACCACGCTGCCCCGCTCGTAGCTGAGGTTGGCGAGCAGGGCGGCGCCGGCGGCGCGGAATCCGAATACGGGATCCTCCACCACGGCGTTGCGCGTCCGCACGGCCGTGAAGAAAGTCTTGAAATGATCGTAGGTGTCGTCATAGTCGGGGGGCGCCGCGTAAACTTCCTGGGCCAGATCCGGTTTGCCGCTGGCGTGGGCAGCGGGGTATTTCTTGTGGAACTCGCTTAAGAACTTCTGCTGGGTAGCTTGAGCCCAGGAATCGATGTTGTAATCGGGAACGGCCTGGGGGGGTGCGTGGGTGACGGTCACTGCGCCTCCCCCGATCTGGAGTGTCCCTTCCGAGCCGGTGAAAATGAATCCTTCGTTCTCCGGTCCCCCATTGACGAAATTCACCCGGAGGTGGAGGTCAAATCCCTGGGGATAATCGAAGAGTCCCAGCAGCACATCGGGTTGGTCGCGGCCGTCGTTCCAATAGCGAATCCCTCCCAGGGCGACCGCGCGAGTGGGGCCATGGGAGCCGGTGATAAAGTGGGTGCCGCTGAAGAGGTGCACGAAGAGATCTCCGGCTACGCCGCTGCCGTACGCCTTCCATTTTCTCCATTGGAAAAAATGCTCGGCGTTAAAGGGTTCGGGCGGGGCGGCGCCCACGAACCGCTGCCAATCGATGGTTTCCGGCGAAGCATCGGGGGGAAGGGAAGAGTTGAAGGCCAAAACCGGATTGTTGGGAGTGCGGTCCCACCAGGCATTGACCACCGTAATCTTCCCGATGGCCCCGGACTCCAGCAATTGCTTGGCCTGCTTGTAGACGATGGAACTCACGCGCTGGCTGCCCACCTGAAGGATGCGCCCGGTGCGGTGAGCCGTCTCGATGATCTCGGGGCCATCGCTGTAAAGGTGGATCATGGGCTTCTCGAGGTACACGTCCTTGCCCGCTTGCAGGGCATCGACGGCGGCCTGCTTGTGCCAGTGATCGGCGGTGGCAATCAAAACGGCGTCCACATCGGATCGCGCCAGGATTTCGCGATAATCGCGAGTGGTGAAGACGCCGGCGCCCCACAATTCCTTGCAGTGGGCGAGGCGCCCGTCGTAACAATCGGCGGCCGCGACCAGCCTGACGCCCGGAACCTGGAGGGCGGTTTGCGTGTCGCTTTGTCCCCGGCCGCCGGCGCCAATCAGGGCCAGGCCAAGCTGCTCGCTTGGAGGATAGGCCTTCGCGGGTTCGCCCGCCGCTTCGCGCAACCAATGAATGGCTCGCCCGCGCGCCGGGAAGGCGCCGGCGATAAGCGCACTCTGTGCCACACCCGCGCGCAGGAATCGCCGCCGGGTTAGGTTGTTTGACATGGTTTTTCCCCCCTGGAAAGATTGCGAGTGTACTGCAATCGCCCGGCGGGTGTAAAGCCTTGCCGCGAACGTAGCGCAGGCATCCTGCCTGCTGTGGCACGGGCGTCCCGCCCGTGCGCTGTCACGCCCAGGATGGCCGTGCCACGAACCCCGGCATCCTGCCCGGGTGCGGAAAACATCTTGACATGAGGTTCCGCTGTGGATACAAAGCAGAGTTCAACAAATTCCGCGACGAGGTGAATGACGACGTCATGGGACTGAATCGAAGAGACTTTATCGCGCGGGCGGCCCTCGGATTGGGCGCGCTGGCAACCTCTGGTGTGGCCGAACTTGCCGCTGATCCCTATGGACTGCCGATCGGCATACAGCTCTACACGGTCCGCGACCATCTGGAAAAGGATCTGGTGGGCACGTTCAAGCGTGTTGCGGAGATTGGATACAAAGATGTGGAGGTCGGCGGGACCTCCAATTTTTTCGGGAAGAAGCCGGCGGAACTCAAACGCCTGCTCAATGACAGTGGCCTCCACCCGATCAGCACGCATTTCACCGCGGAGCAACTCAAAACCCAGCTCCAGAAATGCATTGCGGACGCCCGCGAGTGCGGCATCACCTACGTCGGCCTGTCCAGCCTCGATGACCAGGACCGGCAATCGCTCGACGCCATCATGCGTGATGCCGAGTGGTTCAACCGGGTGGGCGAGGCTACGAACAAAGCCGGCGCCCACTTCTTTTACCACGGGCACAATTTCGATTTTGCCAGCGTTGATGGAGTGATCGAGTACGACGAATTGCTTCGACGCACCGATCCCAAGCTTGCCAATTTTCAACTTGACTGCTTTTGGTGCGTGCGCGCCGGCAAAGATCCGGTGGATTATTTCAATCGCTTCCCCGGGCGTTTCTTGCAGCTTCACATCAAGGATTTGAAACCCGGCTTTCCCCCCAGCACCGGCGGCGACGACCGTCCGGGAGCGTTCACGGAGGTCGGCCAGGGGATCATCGACTGGCGCCGGATCTTCAAAGCCGCGCCCAAGGGCGGCCTTCAGCACTATTACGTCGAGCAGGATGAATGCGATCGCGACTCGCTCGAAAGCGCCAAGATTAGCTATGAGTACCTGCATAAACTAACGATATGAGCCACTCAAAGAATGCATCCCGCCGCGACTTCTTAAGGGGCACATCGGTAGCCGTTCTGGGCTTAACCGCCGGGCTGCGGAAGTCCTTGGCCTCTCCCCGAGAACCCCATTTGGAGTTTCCCACCAGCCCGCGGGCGCGCCTGGCGGTAACCTCCTGGCCGTTCCGGGAGTTTATTGACGCTCCTGGCAACCCCTATCGGAACCGGCAAAAGCCCGGCATGGACATCAAGGATTTCCCCGGAGTGATCGCCAAGAGATTTGGCATTCAGAACGTCTGCCTGCTGGCGGGACACTTCCATTCGACCGACCCTGCCTATCTCGAGGCGCTTCGTCAGTCGGTAGAGCAAGCGGGCTCCCACCTGGTTGATTTGGGGCTGGGGGGCCGCAGTTTCTGGGACCCTGACCAAGCCAAGCGCCAAGCGGCGGTGGAATATGGCCAGCACTGGGTCGATCTTGCCGTCACTCTGGGCTCTCCCAGTGTTCGCCAACACCTGGGCGGAACAAGGGGTGTAAAACCTGACGTTGATTTGGCTTCCCAGGCCTTGGGGCAGCTTGCGGAGTATGGGTCGGCCAAAAACATCCTGATCAATCTCGAGAACGACGACCTTGCAAATGAAGATCCCTTCTTGATCGTAAAGATCATCGAGAAGGTCGGCAATCCTTACCTGCGCGCTCTGCCCGATTTGGGCAACACCCTCGGCGGGGGTGACGCCGATTATAATGAGCGCGGCGTGGCCGCCATGTTCAAGCACGCTTACGGGGTCTGCCACGTCAAAGACGTGGTGGTGACCGATAGCGGCAAAACCTATCAGGTCGACTTGCCCAAATTGTTCGATATTGCCAAGGCCAGCGGATTCAAAGGGTACTTCATGATGGAATGGGACGGGGGACCGGGCGACCCCTACGCGGGCACCCAGCGGCTGATGGAAGAGACTTTGAAGTGTTTGGGATAGACTCCGGCCCGCGAGGTGGAGCCGGTGGCACATTCCGCCAGGTATTTCAAGGGAGGCGCGTTCATGATCCATGGGAAGTCCGCGATCGGGCTGGCGTTGATGAGTGGACTGTTCTTCGCTTCCGCGGCGTTTGCCGCCGGAGACGCGGTCGAACTCCAGCGCAAGGGTGATCAGGTCGATGTCCTCATCGGGGGGAAGCTCTTCACGACCTACTACTTCTCCTCCGATGTGGCCAAGCCTTACTTTCAACCCCTGCGAAGCGCGCAGGGCACCATCTTGACGCGGAACTTTCCCACCGGCAACACTTTCCCGGCGGAGTATCGGAACGACCCGAGCGTGGAACCCCATCAGCGTCCCATGTTCTTTGGCCATGGAAACATTGACGGCATTGACTTCTGGGGCGAGGCCGCGTTCCCCCAGTATAGTGATGGTACGGTTTTCGGGCATGCGACCTTGCGCAAGCTGGAGGAGGTTCGAGGCGGCGCCGATTCCGGCGCGTTGCGTGCCGCTTTCGAGCTGGCGGGCCCGCGCGGCAGGGTGATCGCGGACGAGATTCAATCCTTCGTCTTCGGAGGCGACCAAAACACCCGGTGGATTGATTGCGAGATTACCCTGGTGGCCAATCATGGTTCGGACCTGACCCTGGGCGACACCAAGGAAGGAACCTTCGGAATCCGCCTGGCCAAAGAACTGAATTCGCCGCCCGCCCACATGGTAAACTCGGCGGGCGCGGAGGGGGAAAAGGCCATCTGGGGAAAGCGCGCGGATTGGGTCGACTATGACGGTACGGTCGAGGGAGAAGAACTGGGCGTTGCCGTCTTCGACAGTCCGCGGAGTTTCCGCCACCCGACTTACTGGCACGCGCGCGGTTATGGCCTGCTCGCCGCGAATCCCTTCGGCTGGCGAGAGTTCTATAAAGACCCCGAGAAGGATGGGAGTTGGACCGTTCCACAAGGCAAGGAGTTGAAGTTCCGTTATCGCGTTTACATCCATCACGGAGACTACCAGCAAGCCAAGGTCGCCGAGGCCTATCAGGAATATGCAAGCCACGAACGATAGATAAGGCAAGTCCTCAGGAAGGGAGAATTTCTCATGTCCAACGATTCGCAATTGAGCCGCCGAAGTTTCTTGAAAAGCGGTGTGACCGGCGCCGCGGGCCTTGCAGCCGCGAGCAGCGTGGCTTTCATAACCCGGCCGGAACGGGTATTCGGCGCGAACGACCGCGTGCGTGTGGCGATTTGCGGCGTACACGGACGCGGCATGGACCACGTCCATAATTACGCGCAGCTTAAGAACGTTGAGATCGCCGCGGTGTGCGACCCCGACGAGAATATCTCGAAGGAGCGCGTGGCAGCAATGGAGAAACATGGCATCCCCAAGCCCGCGACGTTCGTGGATATCCGCAAGCTTTTGGAGGACAAGTCGATCGATGCTATTTCGATTGCGACGCCGAATCACTGGCATAGCTTGATGGGAATCTGGGCATGCCAGGCGGGCAAGGACGTTTACGTGGAGAAGCCCTGCTCGCACAATATTTGGGAAGGCAAGCAGTTCGTGGCCGCCGCGCAAAAATACAACCGCATCGTCCAGCATGGCACGCAAATCCGCTCGGCCACGGCGGTGCGCGCGGGCATCCAGAAAATCCATGAAGGGCTGATCGGCGACATCTACATGGCGCGCGGGCTCTGCTTTAAGTGGCGCAACACGATCGGCCACAAGCCGGTGCAACCGGCCCCGGCGGGAGTGAACTACGACCTCTGGACCGGCCCGGCGCCACTCCGTGATTTCACTCAGAATCGCTTTCATTACAACTGGCACTGGTTTTGGGCTTACGGAAACGGCGACATGGGAAATCAAGGCACCCACCAGATGGATGTGGCGCGCTGGGGGCTGGGAGTGGGATTTCCCAATAAGGTTAGCGCCATCGGCGGCCACTTTATGTTCGAGGATGACCAGGAAACTCCCAACGACCTGAGCTGTGCCTTTCAGTTCGACCTGCCGGACGGCAAGCGCAAGATGTTGACCTTCGAGACCCGGCACTGGATCGCCAATCATGAAGCGGAAATCGGCACCGTAGAAATGGGAACTCCCGAACCCAAGCACAAAGCGGGAATGCCGGCGCTCGGCCCCATGGCGGGCGGCCACAACACCATTGGGGACATCTTCTACGGCTCGAAGGGCTATTTCGCCACCGGCGACGAAGATGCCGACACCTACAAGGTGTGGCTGGGGCCGGATCAGGATCCCCAACCGCCGGTTCATGAGGGGACGGAACTTGCCCACTACGCGAACTTCATCGACTGTGTGGTGAGCCGGAAGAAGGAGAACCTGAATGCGCCCATCGAGGAGGCGCACATTTCCATGGCGCTGATGCACCTTGCCAACGCTTCCTACCGACTGGGGCGGACTTTGAATTTCAATCCCGAGACCCAACAGGTTATCGGCGATTCCGAAGCCGATGCGATGCTGCGCGACGCCGACCGCGGCTACCGCGCCCCTTATACGGTGCCGGAGGAAGTTTAACCCCCGGTTGTCTGCGGATCCGGTGTGAGCGCGCAGCCTGGCGACTCGGCGTAAAAGGCATTGCCTTTGTAATCGATCTCTTTCAGGCCGCGGCGCGAGGTATAGAACCCGCGGATTGATTCGGCCTTGAGAAAATCGTAGAAGCGCGTGCCGGCGCTCGTGGCCGCCTTATCCGGGCGCGCGTCGCTCACCGAGCTCACCAGTTCGACTTGTTCGGCGGGCGCAGCGTTCAGGAAATCCTTGGCGAAGCGGCGCCGCGATTCTTCGGCCAGCCACCCCAGTCCCTCGCGGCAGACGCGTTCGGGCTCGAAAGTCTCGAGCTCACGCACCGGCTCGTCGGTACCAAAGAATGCGACCGCCAGCGCGCGCTGTTCCGGTGGGAGGTTCAAGGCGAGTTTGCGCACGGCGGGCGCGCTCGAGACAACCAGGTCAATCCATTCGGAGACTTCGTCGTAAATGCTCGCCGGCGCGCCGGACACCGGCGTCTCCTCCGAGTTTTTCAAGTCTTCCCCCAGGATGATTTCAACCAGTCTGCGGATTACGGGGAATTCCTCGCGCGCCAGCGCTTGCGGGACGAAGGGTCCCGAGCGCGGGCGAACGTATTCGGTCTCGGCGCCGGGAGGGATCGGAAGAAATGGGTCGTCGCGGGTCAGCGCGTGGGTCAGGTGATCGAGGGAAGGCGCGAAGAGTCCGGGCGGCAGCGTGCTCGCGCCGGGTGTAGCCGCCTGCGCCGGCGCGGCCTCGCCGGGCGCGCCGCTAGTCCCCGCCAGCACCACGGCGCTGCCCAGGCTCAGCAGCCACTCGCGGCGCGTGATGGCGGCGCCGGGCTTGCCCTCATCGATTGGGTTTTTTGCGTCGTCCATTTGTAGCGGCGGTCTCTGACCGCCGGCCCCTCAATCAAAAGATTCTGGCGCATATCGCGTAAGGGCACGCCATGGCGTGCCCTTACTACCCATTACAAATTCCCCTTGCGGTACTCGTCGGCAATATAGTCGCCGGCGCGCGCGGAAATCGCCATGATCGTGAGCGTAGGCTCGTAGCAACCCTGGGTCACAAACACCGCGCCGTCGGTCACGAAGACGTTCTTCGCGTCGTGAACCTGGCAGAAGCCGTTGACCACGCTTTTCTTCGGGTCGGTCCCCATGCGCGCCGTGCCGCACTCATGAATGTTCTTGCCGAAAACGCTCAAGCTCTCACCGGGCGGACGAGGATTTTCAAGCTTCATGGCATCGAGAATTTCCAGCACGTCGTGGCGCATGGCCTTGGCCATGGCATGCTCATTCTCTCCGTAACTCGCCACCACGTGTAAGGCGGGAATGCCCCAGGCGTCTTTCTTCTCCGGGTCGAGGGTGACGTAGTTGTCGTAGCGCGGCAGGCACTCACCCTGTGCCGTGATCCCGAAATAATACGGAATCTCCGAGCGCACCCGGCGGCGCCAGTCAGGGCCAAATCCCGCCAGTCCGAATGCATGCCCGTAGAGCTCCTGGCTGCCGTCGCCATCAAAGCGATACCCGCGGAGGAAATTCTTGTTCACCTTCTTGCCGGCGTTGACGTACTTGGCGATCAGGAACCCGCACGGGGTGCCGCGCGGCTCGCGCTGGGAGGATTTGAACTGGGGCATAAACCCGCCCGCGCCTTCGAGCGTGGTGTGGTCCATCAGGTAGTGGCCGAGCTGGCTCGAGGAATTGCCCAGGCCGGTCGGGAATCGGGACGAACGGGAGTTGAGAAGAATGCGCGTCGATTCGAGCGCGCTCGCGGCCAGCACGACGACTTTGGCGCGCGCTTCCCGATGCGCGTGCGTCAGGCGATCGACGTAGTAGACGCCCTCGGCTTTTCCCTGCGTGCCCATCACCACGTGGCTCACCACGGCGTCGCTCACCAGCGAGAGCCGGCCGGTGCGCGCCGCGGCGGGCAGCGTCACCGAAGGGCTGTTGAAGTACGACGCGGTGTAGCACCCGCGTTGGCACTCATCGCAGTAGTGGCACGCCGGACGGCCGTTGTGGGCCACGGTGAGGTTCGCCACGCGGTCCGGCATCACTACCATGCCGAATTTCTTCCCGATGATTTCGCGCGCCAGGCCCCCGCCGCACGAAAGGTTCATAGGCGGCAGGAATTTGCCGTCGGGCATCGATTCCAGGCCTTCACGCGATCCGCTCACTCCAATGTAACTCTCCACCTTGTCGTAATACGGTTCGAGGTCGTGGTAGCTGATTGGCCAGTTCTCGCCGAAGCCGTCGCGGCTCGTGGCCTTGAACTCGTAGTCGCTGTAGCGGTAGCTCTCGCGCGCCCAGCAGAAAGTCTTGCCGCCCACCTGACGCCCGCGAATCCACATGAAAGGCTTGTCGGGAGGAAACGTGTAGGGGTTCTCATGGTCGTTGACGAAGAACTGGTGGCTGAATTCGTCGCACGCATAACACAGACGCTGCACGGGCTGATTCTCGAGCAGGGCTCGCTGATTGCTGAACCCTCGGTATTTGACCTGATACGGCCAGATATGCTCGGTGAAGTCGCGGGTGGGCAGGCGTGGCGGGCCCGCTTCGAGCAGGAGCACTGTCATGCCCTGCTCGCAAAGCTCTTTGGCCACCCAGCCGCCGCTGGCTCCCGAACCGACAATCACCGCATCGTAGGTTTTCTGGTTGTTTGCCATCGCCCTCGCCCTGAGGAGTTAACATCGACATTCTGTCACAACGGCTCGCCGGGTTCAACTAATGTTCTCGTCCCTAAAGTTTTTTCCAAAAACCAGGCATATCTCCTTTCCTTTCATTAACTCATCGCGAAAATGAGATAACGTGTTTGTTTTCAATAAACCATCCAGAGCACTTTTTTTGCCCCTTTGCTTTCAGCAACTCATCCAGAGCTACCTTCATTCTTAACATCTTTTTTGTTTCGCCACTTTGTTTTCAACAACTCATCCAGAGCACTCTTAATCGTCTGAATCGGTTAGGGTTAGCCCCCCCTTCCGCACCTTCATGAGGATGTTGGTGAGCCGCCACAACTGGCGCAGGCTGGAGTCTTCCATCCTTTGCAGGAGCATGACATTTTCATCTTTGGGAGCCATCAGCGCGGCAATATTCTCGGGTGACTTCATTTGCTCAAGGGTTTTCACGAACAGGTCCCGGGTTTCGCCGTAGCGCGTCGTCACCGGGTCCAGCACGGCCTCGAGCTTCTCCCGCGCCGAATCCCTTTCCATCTCGGCTGCCGAAGGCGCGGGCCTTTTTTCGCCGTCCGCGTCGGCCGGCACCTTCCACGCCGCTTCCCAGTAGGCGCGATACAAAGGAAAGACTTTCTTGATTTCCTCGGGCGGCTTGGGCCCGAAGGCGTCGATGAGGTCCTCGATTTCCTGGGACGAAGGTGGTGGATCCGGGTTGTTGATCGGCCGGTACAGGGCACACAGGGCTTCGTAAGTGTTATAAATGTGCAACGCCTGGGGGGCGACCATGACCTGCTCCCTTTCCATCCCGTTCCGTACACGCTTTACCGCCAGCCCGTCCTGGATCCGTTCGGCGCGCTGCATCCGCCAGAAGGTGCGCCCGATGCGGCCCACCACCTGGGCCTCCATGGCCTCGGCCAGGTGAGTCTCGAGCGATTTCATCAGGCGCCGGTACTCCGCCGGATCTTCCCCCAGGGCGGTCAAAACCTCGTCCTGCGCCTGCGAATAGTATCCATGGCGCAAGTTGGCTTGGGCGGCGCGAGCCTTGCCTGCCGGCGTCACCGCGCCCCGCGATTTGGGGCCATTCCGCCGGTGTGCGGCCAGGTTCTTCTCGGTCATTTTCCGTTTAGGTGTTAAGGACATAAAAACCTCCATGGGATAGTGGTTAGTGGACAGTAGTCCGCGAGCATTCTGAAGTCAGGACCCCGGAGTCAGCCGGCCGACCAACGATTGCTGCTTTCAGCCCGCCCCCCAGCTTCGGCCCCATGCTCATCCCCATAAACTACTACCCTGAGCTACTAGGCTGTCAAGAAGATTATTGGCGAAATTCCTACGGGTAGGAAAAAATCGTAACAGTGGGCGTCAAATTGTCCGAGACTGCTCCCGCGGACACGCAAAAGCAACGCGTCATCGACGATTGTTGTGTCGTTGGAAATTCTTGATCAACACGGCGCCGCGCGGAGCATTCATCGGGAAGTGTGGTAGAATCTGATTCGATCATACTTTACGCATTGAGGCGGCTAATTGAAGACGATCACGGCAACTCACTTGGCGCGCAATCTGCGCCGGATATTGGATCGATTGGCCATCGAGGGCGAGGTTGTCGTCATCGAAAGGAACCGCCAACAGGTTGCTCGCCTCCTCCCCGGTCCGGCGCGGCAGACCGCACTGGAAGCCCTGGCCGACGTTTTTCGAGCTCTTCCAGATGACGCTGCCGCCACCTGGGAGGCGGATAGCCGCAAGGGGCGGTGGAAGGGGAGGCACGACTGGAAGCATTTTCGGCAGCCTTGTCGCGCAGATTAAGGCCGCCGGACGCCAGCATCGTTACCGCGTTCAAGACCTCTGGCTTGCCAGCCAAGCCTTGCAACATGCCTGCAAGTTGTTAACGCGAAACCAGCACGATTTCGAGGATATCCCGGGCCTCAACCTTGTGTTATACCATCTGGCGCGACGCCAACCTTGAGCAGCCGTAGCGGGGCGTTTAGTGGCTCAGAAACTCTGCCCGCGTAGAAATGTGGGCCGAAAGAAGGGCATTGACCACGACCCGGTGACCGGAAAATATCATATCGGGTACGACGGAAAGCGGTATAGTCTCCCTTCGCTGGCCATACGCGGCGCGGGGAGGCAACATGGAGACGAGAGCGTGGTTTGGCAGAGGCATCTTTCCATTGACATTCTGGCTTGCGGCAACAGCCTGGTCGGGGCTCGAGGGGAGCGCGCAGACGATCCCCGCCCAATACCAGAAGCCGCCCCAGGCCATCCTTGATGTGCTGAATGCCCCCGTCACGCCGCTGCTTAGCTTGAGCCCGGCGCGCGATGTGGCGCTGCTCTACACCCCAATGCTGTATCCGCCGATTGCGGACCTGGCCCAGCCCATGCTGCGGCTGGCCGGGGTGCGCATCAACCCCGCCAACAACGGTCCGCACGGCGCCGGGCGATTCGATGGATACCTGCTGAAGCGAATCGCCGACGGCCGCGAGATCCGGGTGACCCTGCCGCCCGATGCTCACTTGAGCCCGCCGATCTGGTCTCCGGACGGCCAGCGCTTCGCCTTCACGAATCTCAACCGAACCAGCGTCGAGTTGTGGGTGGGCGACGCGCACACCGGATCAGCTCACCTCGTTGCCGGGGTGCGGTTGAACGCCGCGCTGGGCACGCCATGCGAATGGATGCCGGACAGCGCCTCGCTCTTATGTCTGACGGTCCCCGCCGGACGGGGCGCTCCGCCCAAGGCCAATCCCGTTCCCACCGGCCCACACATCGAGGAGAGCTTCGGCAAGGCCGCGCCTCAGCCCACCTTCGAGGACCTGCTGCAAAATCGCTTCGACGAAGAACTCTTTGACTTCTACGCCACATCGCAACTCGAGTTGGTGAGCGTGGCAGAGCACAAGCTGGGCTCAAAAGTAACGGTCACCGTGACGGTCGAGCACGCGAAGCGCGTGGGCAAGCCCGCTGTTTTCAGTGATGTCGCTCCCGCTCCTGACGGCCAGCACATTCTGGTGGAGCGCGTGCACACGCCGTATTCCTACCTGGTTCCCTACGAGGACTTCCCGCGCGAGGTGGAAGTCTGGGACCTCGCCGGCCGTGTGGTGTACAAGGTGGCCAGCTTGCCGCTGCACGAGACCACTCCGCTTGGCGGCGTGCCCGTGGGTCCGCGCGACTTTGCCTGGCAGGCGACGGCGCCCGCTACGCTGGTTTGGGTGGAAGCGCTCGACGAGGGCAACCCGCGCAAGAAGGTCACACCCCGCGACCGCGTGATGGGGATTGATGTGGCCGCGCTCCAGCCGGACAGCCAGCCCTCGGAATGGTTCAAGACCGAAGAGCGCTTTAGCGGGATCGAGTGGGGCGAACGCGGCGACCTGGCCCTGGTGTGGGACTACGTCCGCGACCAGCAGCGCCGCCGCGGTTATTTCTTCGATCCCCAGCATCCCGCCGCATCCATGCGCCGGGTGTGGGACCTGAGTGTGCAGGAACGTTACCAGAATCCCGGCCGGCCGGTGATGCGGATGCTGACAAGCGGCCATTCGGCGATGGTCGAGGACGGCAACAACATCTTCCTCGAAGGCGAGGGCGCCTCTCCCGAGGGCAACCGGCCCTTCCTGGACCGCTTTGAGGTGAGCACCCAGCAATCCACCCGGCTGTTCCACTGCGACGCGAAGAGCCTCGAAAGCTTTGCCGCCCTGCTGGCCCCGGACGGATCAAAGTTCCTCACCCGGCATGAGACTCCCACCGACCCGCCCAATTACTTCATTCGCACCGCTTCCGGGGGTGACACGGCCTTCACGCATTTTCCCAATCACGTGCCGCAGCTTGCGGGCATCAAGAAGGAGCTGGTGAAATACCAGCGCCCCGACGGCGTCGGCCTCTCCATGACGCTCTATCTGCCTCCCGACTATAAGCCCGGAGAACGCCGGCCGGCGGTGATGTGGGCCTATCCCTTTGAATTCACCAGCGCCGCCCTGGCCTCCCAGGTGACGGGCTCGCCCAACACCTTCACGGAAATTCGCGGCCCCTCCCAACTTTTTTTCCTGCTCGACGGTTATGTGATTCTGGAAAACGCGGCCATGCCGGTGGTGGGCGATCCGGAGACGATGAACAACACCTACATCGAGCAGATTGTGGCGGACGCAAAGGCCGCCATCGACAAGGCGGCGGAGATGGGAGTGATTGACCCGACCCGCGTGGGCGTGGGCGGGCACAGTTACGGCGCCTTCATGACCGCCAACCTGCTGGCCCATTCAAATCTGTTCCGGGCCGGTATCGCGCGCAGCGGCGCCTACAATCGCACCCTCACGCCCTTCACCTTTCAGAGCGAGCGCCGCACACTCTGGGAGGCCCCGGACGTGTACCTCAAGATGTCGCCCTTCATGTACGCGGACAAGATCAAGGCGCCGATTCTTTTGATTCACGGCGAGGCGGACAACAACTCCGGCACGTTTCCCATCCAGTCGGACCGCATGTACCGCGCCATCAAGGGAAACGGTGGCTCGGTGCGCTACGTCACCCTGCCCGAGGAGGCGCATGGCTATGCGGCGCGTGAGTCCATCGAGCATGTGCTGTGGGAGATGTTGAGGTGGTTTGACCGGTATGTGAAGAATGGGGCGCCCGTCACCGCCAGCACCGTTGGGCACTGAGGGCCGCCACGCGTCGCGAAGTCGTGACGAACGCGGTCGGGGAATTACGGGCGAATGTAGAGATAGAGCTTGTGGGGAAGCCCGTTCTTGGAAAGTACATCGAGGACCTTTTCGGGGTCCCATCCCGGAATGTGAAAATCGTGACAAACGATTCGCGCTCCGGGGCGGAGTTGCGTTTCCAGCTTGGGCCGGAGTTTTTCGTTGGCTGAGGTCAACAGGTACATTGTCACTACCGTGGCCCGGTGGATGCTTACATCGAACATATCCTCGCAAATGATGTGCGCGCGGTCTTCCAGGCCCAATTCCTTAATGCGGTCGCTCGACTGACGATAGAGGTCCTGATTGATTTCCACGCCCACGGCGTGGGCGCCATATTTCTGGGCGGCGGTAATTACAATGCGCCCGTCTCCCGATCCCAGATCGTAAAGCACATCGTCGGATGTCACCTTGGCCAGGTCCAGCATCTTTTCGACGATGTCCTGTGGCGTCGGGACGTAGGGGACGCGCTTGATCAGGGTAGCGCCAGCCAAGCCTTGCGCTGCGGGCGCTGCCGTCTGGGCGAGGCGCGATGGCCCCGGCACGAGGAGGAGCAGCATTGCTACCCATACGAAGAATCCTGCCGAAATTCGGGGAAGGGAAAGGCCTTGAGTTATTTTCCGCATGACTGGAATTCTACCGGCATCTCGGCAGGATGTCGATATCGAAACCCTCTTGCACTTCCGGTGATTCCACCCTAGGCTTCCACTTACTCTTACTCGCGTCGCTTGCGGCCCAGCATGAGGGTTGCGCCGGAGCAAGCGCGATCAATTGCAGGGGAGAACCGCCGCGTGGCTCGACCTTCTTTACGCCGAGAACTGAATTTCACTCATGCCACCGCCATCGTGATCGCCAACATGATTGGCACGGGCATCTTCACCACCACGGGATTTCTGGCGGGTGATTTGGGGCGGCCGTCCTTGGTTTTGGGGATATGGGTCACAGGAGCCATCGTCGCCGTCGCCGGCTGCCTTTGTTACTCGGAAATGGGTGTGAACCTGCCGGAGTCAGGTGGTGAGTACATTTTTCTGCGCGAGGCTTGGGGCCCGGTGTGGGGATTCCTCAGCGGATGGATTTCCTTCTTCGCCGGCTTCTCGGCGCCGATTGCCGCAGCGGCCCTTGCGTTTTCCGAATATTTCGCCCATTTCTTTCCCTCCTTTGCGGTAGCGGGGCCGGCAGCAAATTCCGGAGTTGCGCCGGGGTGGTTCCACACCGGCCATGGGCAATGGTTGGCGGTGGGAATTGTGGCGGTCTTTTCGGTAATTAATGTGGTTGGGCTCAGACTCGCGGCCAAAGTGCAAAACCTCCTCACCGGACTCAAGCTCGGCGTGCTGTTGCTCTTCCTGGGCTTCGCTTTTGCCGTTGGCCACGGGAGCGTGGCGCATTTCTCACAAAATGCAATTCGCACCTCCACCCACAGCTTGGCCGCGCAGTTTGCGGTGTCGCTGATCTTCGTGATGTTTGCGTACAGCGGCTGGAACGCGGCCACTTACGTTTCCGGCGAAATGAAAACGCCTGAGCGGACCATCCCCGCCTCGCTGGTGGTGGGGACCCTCACCGTCGCCGCTTTCTATGTGGCCCTAAACGTGGCGTTCATCTATGCGCTGCCGCTGGAATCGATGAAGGGCGTGGTGGCGATCGGCGAGGCTTCTGCCGGCGCGCTTTTCGGGCTGCGGGGAGGAAACTTTTTCAGCGCCATCATGTCGGTGGGATTGCTCTCCTGTGTGAGCGCCATGGTGATCGCCGGGCCGCGGGTTTATTTCGCCATGGCGGTTGATCGCTGTTTTTTCCCCACGGCGGCGCGCATCCACCCCCAATGGGGAACACCCATGTATGCCATCATCTATCAATTGTTGGCCGCCGTCCTGATGATATTGACCGGGACCTTTGAGAGCCTGATTTATTACATTGGGTTCGCTCTGATCTTTTTTGCGGCCTTGGCGGTAGCAGGGATGATTCGTTTGCGCCGGCGAACCGGATGGAGGAAACTCGCGGTGGTGAATTGGGGTTACCCGTTGGCTCCCGCCCTCTTCATCGCGGCGAGCGCCTGGATGCTCTTCTACACGGCCTCGCTACGGCCCAAGGAATCGGCGCTCGGGCTGCTGACGATTCTGCTGGGCGCGGGATTGTATTACTGGAAATTCCGGCAGGGTTCCGAGCGGCCGTAGCGCGGACCGGCTCTTTAGGTCCGCGGCTTTTCGTCGTTGAGGGGGGTGAAGAGCCGCGGACCTATAGAGCAGGTCCGCGCTACCTTGCTGGAAATTCCGGCGGGGCGCCGAGGCACAGATATAAAGCTCAGGGGGGAAATCCGCGTCTCGAGCGACACATATAGTGATGGATCCCATGCAGACGCAAGCGCCGGCGACGCAGCCACACACCCCCGTGGCGCCCGAAGCATCGGATGCGCAATTGGTTTTGGAGGTCTTGCGCAAGGACCGCAAGGCGACGGCGGAATTCGTCAACCGCCATGCGGACCACGTCTATGGGTACGTCCGGCGGCGGCTCATCCCGCACACCGAGTTCGCGGATGATCTGGTTCAGGAAGTATTCCTCGCCGCGTGGGAGAACCTGGAGAAGTTTCGAGGCGAATCCTCGCTCCGCACCTGGCTTCTGGGCATTGCCCGGCACAAGGTGGAAGACCATTACCGGAAGCGTTTGCGGGAGGTTCAGGTTCCTGGCGAGGAAGAAAGTCCCAGCTCTGAGCCCGTCGACCCGCACAGCGTCGAGGAGGCGATCGAGCAACAACGGGCGGAGAAGAAGACCCAGGAGATTCTTGCCAGCCTCCCCGAAGCCTACTCGATTGTCTTGCTTTGGCGCTATTGGGAGAAGCGGAGTCTGAGCGAAATTGCGATCGCGACGGGGAGAACGGAGAAGGCCGTCGAGCGGCTCCTGGCCCGGGCCCGAGAACAGTTCAAGAGGAAGTGGAATGAGCGATAGGCCCCTAAAAGACGACGAGTTCTTTTTGCGCCTCGCGCAAAAGACCGAATCCGCGGCTGTCGCCAAGCGCGCCCCGTCGCGGCTGAAGTCGAAAACCTACTCCGCCCTCATCCGGCGGCAGCAGCAATCCGGACCCCTGTTGAATCTCGGTGAGACGCGCCGGGCTGGGCGCGGACTGTGTGTATTTGAGAGCTTCTGGGAGCACATGCCGCTCGGGGCATCGGCGAAATGCTTCAATTGTTGCAGCATTTGCCACGCGCGGTTGCTGGGGGAAAACCTCGAGCCCGCACCCATTTATTGGGGCCACTGCCCTTATGTGGCATTCAAAAAAACGTGATCAGAACGTCCGATACACGCCGAAAAGATTCTGGAAGTTCTTGAGCAGGCGCTGTCCGGGAGGCGAGAGCTCGGCGCTGATCGGGTTGTGGCTGATGTTCTCACCAAACGTGTAGCGGAAATACCAAGCACGCGCCATCCGCACATCCAGACCGACGGCGGTGCGTGAGCCGGGAAATGTGGAGCTTGTATTCCCGGGTGGCGCGAGCAGACTGCCGCTCGCGACCGGGTTGCCATTCACGCGGCCGCCGACGTGTACCACCCCGCCTCCCTGGGAAAGATACGGCCTCACCCGGTTCCCCCGCGGTCGAAAATAGATCAGGACGTCCCCAATTAAAGCGTTTTCCGTGCTCGACACCGGCTGCTGATAGAAACTGGAAGTCCCAGCATTCGAAAGCGTCGAAACCAGGCTTACATCATTACGGTTCCAGATATAGTTACCCTGAATGCTGACGTATTTGGAAATATGGCAACCCCAAAAAAGGCTGGCCACACCGCCGTTTTTGGGATCATAGAGGGAGGTCGCCGCAGAGGAATCCGTGACGTTCGACCTTCCGTCCCCCGAAAGTGTCGCCACTCCTCCCAAGGCGCCAACGTACATCGGGCGTTGCGCCAGGAGCCCTGTTGGCCAGAGACAAATCACCACCATCCAAATGCCACGCGTTTTCAATTTCTCACCCGGTCGTCGAGATTTGAGTTCGATATTATAGGCGATTTCCTGTCTTGCCAAGCCGCGCAAGGGCCTCACTCGGACGGAGCGCGGGCATCCTGCCCGCTGTGCACGGGCGTCTCGCCCGTGCACCATCATGGCCGGGACGGCCATGCCACGAGGGGAGTCGAAATGAAAATTTTTGTCCATGAGGGGGATTTCCGTTCCTCTCCCGACATAACGGGTAGGAGGAAATGCGACGATGTCTATCCAAAGCAAACGATCCGTGGTTGCTCGAGTTTTCCAGATTACGGCTGTGCTTTTTCTCTTTTTGGCCGCCGTCCCCCACCCCAGTTTTGGGCAGGGGCCTTTCGGCGCGGTCTATGTGCTCACCAATCAGTCTCCCCACAACACCGTGATGACTTTCCTACGCGCGCCTGACGGAAGTCTCACCTATTCCGCCACTTACCGCACGGAAGGGAGAGGGACAGGCACCGGGGCCGATCCCCTTGGATCTCAGGGGGCGCTGGTGCTCGATCCCAGCCAACGGCTGCTCTATGCCGTCAACAGTGGAAGCGATGAGGTTACCGTTTTCGCCGTGGACGGCCCAACCTTGACGTTCATCAACAAGGTGCCTTCCGGAGGCCGCATGCCGGTCAGCCTCACGGTTTTTGGCGGCATCCTTTATGTGCTCAATGCCGGCGGCACGCCGAACATCACCGGGTTCACCATCAACTCCCTAACCAACCAGTTGGCTGAACTTCCCGGCTCTAAAACCTTGTTAGCGGGCGGGAAGGCGGCAAGTCCGGCCCAGGTTGCCTTCAGCCAGGACGGCAGCATTCTGATGGTGACGGAGAAAGGGACCCAGACGATCGACACCTATACCGTGGACAGCCTGGGGTATGCCTCGGGACCGATCTCCCATCCCTCCAGTGGCGCGACCCCCTTTGGTTTCGCTTTTATCCATGGAGGCATTGCGGTGGTATCCGAGGCGGGACCGAATGCCCTGTCCTCGTACCAATCGCAACAGGACGGTAGTCTGGACCTGATCACCGGCTCGGTTCCTAACTCGCAAGCGGCGACCTGCTGGGCAGTGGCGCTTAATAACAGCGCTTACGCCTACACCGCAAATGCCGGCACCGCCACCATTTCAAGCTACACGATCGCAGCGGACGGCACGCTCAGCCTGCTCAATGCCGTCGCCGGTTCGACCGGAAGTGGCAGTGCTCCTACCGATATGGCTCTCAGCGCTGACGACCGCTTTCTCTATACCCGCGATGGAGGAAACGATATGGTAAGTGCTTTTTCCGTCGGAACCGACGGTAGCCTCACCCTGGTTGGCTCATATGGCACGCTTCCTGCCGGGTCCCAGGGAATCGCGGCACGTTAGCTCGGGCGGCGGATACCCACGGTCAGTCGCGTGCTGACCGTGGGTTCTTACCTTGGCTGCCCGCCCCTGTTGCGCAACACACGAGTGAAAGCTGATCCCCCGGATGGATCGCGGGCATCCTGCCCGCTGTGGCACGGGCTCCCGCTCGCCAGCGATTACGACAAAATGGCTTTGCCAAAGCGGGCAGGATGCCCGCGCTCCATCCGCCATTTACATTTATGTCGAGCACCCCCCTCTATCTGAGTTGACAGAATGAGATGGCGGGAATAGGGTTAAAGACAGGTTCGACGCACCCTGAGGGAGAAACGACGCGTGACAGGAATCCAGTACATAACCGACTAAAAAGGCCGCAAGAAGGCGGCTATCATCGACCTCAAAACGCACAGCGCGCTCTGGGAAGATATCGAAGACGTGCTGGTTTCCCGGTCCCGTCAGCACGAAAAACGTATCCCGCTTGAGAAGGTCAAAGCAGACCTCATTAAAAGTGGTAAACTGCGTGGCTAGCTATAGTGTCCTATTGACATCGAGTGCAGAAAAAGAGCGTGGTAAACGAACGATGACTTCCCGCGAACGAGTCGTCGCCGCCCTAAACCACCGCGAGCCCGACCGGGTTCCTGTCGACATCGGTGGTGGGGGAAGCACCAGCATCTCGATTGAATCCAATGAGAGGTTAATGCGGCACCTTGGCGTGGAGGGCAGGTGTGCTGAGCTAAGTAAGCTTTTTCGCGTAGCGGCTCTGGATGAGCGAGTCATGCAGCGGCTGGGCAGCGATTGCCGTCCTCTCCGCGCGCAATCGCCGCGGCATTGGACGCCCCCACCTTCGGAACCGGGCACGATGGTTGATATTTGGGGCGTCACCTGGAAGCTGCAGTCGTTTGGAGAAAGCGGTTGCTACTGGGAGATTGCTCGAAGTCCTTTGGCCGATGCCAGTGTTGCGGATCTCGATCACTATTCTTGGCCCGATCCGCTCGATCCGGGTTTTACCGCCGGCCTGCGAGCAGAAGCCGAATCGCTTTTCACGAATACCGAATATGCGATTGAGGCCAGCAGCGGCTTTTCCTCTTTCTGGGAACTGGCATGCAACCTACGAGGCCTCGAGCAAATGCTGATGGACTTGCTGTTGAATCGAAGGTTCGTCGAGGCGCTGATGGAGAAAGTGCTCGAGATCAACCTTGCCGGCACAGAACGGTTCCTCCAGGAGGCAGGACCGTATATCCAGATCTATCGAACTGCCGACGATCTGGCTACCCAAAGCGGGCTGCTGATGTCGCTCGAGATGTACCGCTCGCGACTGAAGCCCTATCACCGGAAGTACTCTGACTTCGTCAAGTCGCACACCTCGGCGGCCATTCTTTACCACAGTTGTGGCAACATGACGAACCTGATTGATGACCTGGCCGAAATCGGCGTTGACGCCATCAATCCGGTGCAGGTGTCCGCCATGGCGGAGACCGCCAAGTTGAAGTCTCAATTCGGGGACAAGATCACCTTCTGGGGCGGAATCGACACCCAACACGTCTTGCCGCATGGGTCAGTGGATGAGGTGACGGCGGAAGTCCGCAAGCGCATCCAAGACCTTGCACCTGGAGGGGGTTTCGTTCTGAGCGCGGTGCACTCCATCCAAGCCGACGTGCCACCCGAAAACATTCTGGCCATGGCAGAAGCCGCCCAGAGATACGGCAGCTACCCGATCAGCATTTAGGTCTTGAAAAGAACATTCACCACGGAGGCACAGAGAGCACAGGGAAATATACTCCTGGTCTCTTCTCTGTGACCTCCGTGCCTCCGTGGTGAAATCCTTCTTGAGTTGTGGAATCGTCTCGAAGCCGTGAAGTGTTATAGTGGTGGACGCGCCTATGAGGATTGAAACCGATTCTTGGCGCGCCTGACTCATGACTCTTGCTTCGCGCCGGGCGCCAGTAACGCCCAAATCTAAGTTGCGCCACTCCCGCTCGACTGCTGGCTACGCTGATCATCCGAATCCGCACGAGTTGTCCTTCGCATTGAACCGAGGACCTCTGCTACGGCCCAGGGCTTCTGATTGCCGTGGGTTGCTTTTCGTTTTCTTTTGCTTAATCCCGTGCGTTGCTGACGCGGCGCAGCCGATTCATTATTGGGTGGATTTAAGCGCGCCGGAAACCCACTTGGTGCAAGTCGCGTTCCACATTCCCGAGGCGAGCGTGGGAACGGAGATTCAGTTTCCCACCTGGAACTGCCTTTACCAAATTCGCGATTTTGAGAAAAGCGTGGAAGACCTGAAGGGGGATTGTGATGGCCAGCCCGCCGATTTGGACCGCGAGGATTTGAATACCTGGCGCGGACCGAACCGGCCGTGCACCGACCTCGCCTTTCACTACTCAGTTTATGCCAATACTGACGGCCCATTTGACAGCATGTTGGATGGCCATCATTCCTTCCTGAATTTGGCGATGATCCTTTTCTACCTGCCCCGCGAGCGCCAGCGGCCCGTGCAAGTCAGATTCCAGCTTCCCCCAGATTGGAAATTGGCCACCTTCCTGGAAGGCAATGGTGATGAGTTTCAAGCCGCGAATTATGACGCGCTGGTGGATAGCCCGGTCGAGGCGGGGCATTTCGAGGAGTTGTCCTACCCGCAGGATCTCACCCCGGCGGGGGTATCCGCGGCCGAAATGAAGCACGCCACGATTCGCGTGATCATCGATGCCGATCGCGCCGATTATTCGCCCGACCGCATTCGGAATTCCATTCAAAAGATCACCACCGAAGAAACAAGTCTGATGCAGGACCTTCCCTTCCGCCGATACACCTTTATCCTGCATTTCCCGCACGAGGGCGGGTCGACGGGCGGCATGGAACATCGCGAGGGAGCGGCCATTGCCATTCCGGCTTCCGCGCTTCGTGAGGACAAAGGCTACCTGGAAGGTGTGGTGGCCCACGAGTTCTTTCACGCCTGGAACGTCAAGCGGATCCGCCCCCAGTCCCTGGAGCCCGTGGACTTCGTCAACGGCAACGACACGCGGGACCTGTGGTTGTGCGAGGGCGTCACCAGCACTTACGCACAATTGGCCTTGCTGCGCGCGGACCTTATCCATCGCGACACTTTTTATGCGCGCGTCGCGGGCGCCATCCAGATTCTGCAAAACCATAGCGCGCGCCACTCCCAGAGTGTCGAGATGGCGGGGCGGGAAGCGTGGCTGGAGAAATACTCCGAATACAATCGTGCTGACCGCAGCATTTCGTACTACAACAAGGGGGAATTACTCGGCTACTTGCTCGATCTGGGTATCCGCCACGCGAGCGCTAACCAGGCGGGGCTGGATGACGTCATGCGTCGCCTCAACCAGGATTTTGCCCGCCGGGGGCGCTTCTATACCCTCGCTGATTTCGCCTCGGTTATCGCCCAACTGGCGCCGACGTTTGATGCAAACCAATTCTTGCAAGGCTACGTGCGGGGAACGCAGGAACTCGATTATTCCACCTATCTGGGATACGCCGGATTGCACCTCGTGACGCATGTGGCGGAATTGCCGGTGCAAGGCTTTTCCGCATCGCGGAACGCCGCAGGGCTGCTGCAAGTCGATTCGGTTGATACCGGGAGCGATGCGCAACGCGCCGGATTACAGCCGGGAGATGTGCTGATGATGGCGGATGGGAATCTGCTGCCTGCGGGGCCTAATCCCACTTTGCCTCTCTGGCGGCCCGGCCAAGCGGTGGAACTCCAGATCGCGCGGGAGGGCCAAACCCGCGTCCTCAAATTCCGGATTGGCGTGAACCAGCAAGTCTCGATGCAAATTGAGGAAGACCCGCAGGCCGGCCCCGGCCAGGTTCGGTTGCGCGAAGGGTGGCTCGCGGGCATGACCAATCCATCCCCAGGAAAACGATGATCCGCGCAATCTTTGTTACGTTTGCCACTTTTGTTTACATCCTTGTCGTTGGCTTGCCGGCTTTGATTCACGCTTGGCTGACGAAGAATACTGACAAACTCTATCAGGTGGGCATCACGGGAGCGCGGATGGCGGTCTGGCTCTCCGGCGTTCACCTGGAGGTCCATGGACTCGAAAAAATTCCCCACGGCCGGGCCGCCATTTACATGCCCAACCATCAGAGCAACTGCGATCCTCCGGCGGTGATTACGATCCTCCCACCAGTTCTGGTGATGGCCAAGCAGGAGTTCTTCCGCGTGCCAATTCTGGGACCGGCAATGGTTTATCGCGGTTTCATTCCTGTCGACCGCAAGAACCGCGAGCGAGCCATTGCCGCGGTCGAGGAAGCGGTGAAAGCCCTGAAAGCGGGGAAGTCGTTTCTGGCGTATCCGGAAGGCACGCGCAGCCCCGATGGCCGCCTTCAGAAATTTAAGAAAGGCCTGTTCGTCATGGCCATCAAAGCCGGCGCGCTTATCGTTCCGATTTCGGTATCGGGGGCTCGTAAAATCATGCCCAAAGGCCAGTTTGTGATTCACCCCGGCCGGGTCCGAATTACCATCCACGATCCCATCTCTGCCGAGAACTACGGCCTTGAGCAACGGCGGGACCTGATGAATCGAACGCGCCAAACCATCCTGAAGGGCCTCGACCCGGATGAATGGCCAGCGAGCGAGTTGGAGTCGGCCTCGGAAAAGGCCTAGCCCGGACTATTCATCGTTTTTGATTAATAACGCGGGCTGGTTTTACGTTCCCGTGCTTCCAAATCCGCGCGCGTCGCGTTCTGTGGGAGATACGGAATCAACCTCGGTGAACTCCACTTCCACTCGCCGGACGATCCGCAATTGGGCAATTCGATCGCCGGCTTTTATTCGAAAAAGATCTTTGCCCAGGTTAATCAGAACAACTTTCAACTCGCCGCGGTAGCCGGGATCGATCACGCCGGCCAGCGTGCAGATTCCCTTCAAAGCCAATCCGGAGCGATCCTCGATGAGCGCGCCGAACTCCGGGGGAAACTCGAAGGCGAGACCGGTGCAAATCGCCCTGATTTCTCCCGGGGCCAATTCTGCCGCCTCCAAAGCCGAAACATCGGCGGCCAAATCGCCCAAGGGGCCTCGGTGCGCGTAGTTTGGCATGAGTGCTGCCGGGTGCAGTTTCGTGAACTTTACTTTGACCGCCATTGATCGGCATTCCTCCCAATTCCGGAATTTGGCCTTTGCAGGCGGTTGATGAACGCCTTGCAAAGGCTTTCTTTATCGAAGGGCTATGACTTTTCTTTTTCGAGAAGACCTTTGATCTTGCGGTAGGCCGCGTACATTTCGGGCAAGCGCCTGTAAACCGCCGAGGCTTTCAGCCAAACTTCGTGGTCGACGGCGGGGGAGCCGGAGATGGTGGTGCGAGGTGGGACATCGTTCGGCACGCCTGTCTGCGGTGTGGCAATCACATGGTCCCCGATGGTCAAATGCCCGGCCACACCCACCTGTCCGGTGAGGATGACATTGTGTCCGAGTTTGGCGCTGCCGGCGATGCCTACCTGGCTACAGAGCAGGGAATTTTCGCCGATATCACACCCATGGGCAACTTGTACTAGGTTGTCAACCTTAACGCCCCGGCGCAGGCGCGTTTCACCCACGGCGGCGCGATCGATGCAACTGTTGCACTGGACTTCCACGCCGTCTTCGATCACCACGGTGCCCGCCTGCACGATCTTGTAAAACGTTCCATCTGCGCACGGCGCGAAACCGAAGCCATCGCCGCCAATCACCACGCCGTTCTGGAGGATCACATCGTTGCCGATGCGGACGTTCTCCCGCACCACGGCGTGTGAGTGCGCCAGGAATCGATCGCCGATTTTCACGCCGCGGTAAATCATGACCAAGCCTTTGAGCACGCAATCGTCGCCAATCTCCGCGCCGGCTTCGATGACCACATAGGGGCCGATGGAGGGATTGCGCCCCAGCTTCACGTCAGGAGCGATTGCCGCGGTGGGATGAATTCCCGCGGGTGGCCTCTGGGGCGGATAGAAAACTTCCAGCGCCCGCGCAAACGACATGTAGGGATCGGCAGAACGTAGCGTCGGTTTGCCCAGCGTGTCAACATCGGGACCCGCGATTATCGCCCCGGCGCGCGTGGTGTGCAGCTTCGGCAGATATTTGGAGTTGGAAAGAAATGTGATTTCGCCGGCCTTCGCTTCGTCCATTCCTGCCACCCCGGTGATTTCCAAATCCTCCGGCCCCTCCAGTTGGCACGCAAGTTGGGCTGCCAGTTCGCCGAGATTCATAATGATCTCCCCGTGACAGAAGTCAGGAGCGAGGATTTAGAATGCGCTTCGATCCGAGGTCCCGAATCATGCCCTGAATTCTGGCTCCCGACTCCTGTCTCCTGACTTCTGTCTTCTGACTCCTGAATTCGCCGTCTAGTACATGAGCAAGCGTAGCACAGAAGCGAAAAGTCAGGAGACGGGAGTCAGAAGTCAGGAGTCAGGAATTAATTCACCTCGATATATCCGACATCCGCAATTCTGGCTTCTGACTTCCGGCTCCTGACTCCTGGCTCACGTTTTCCGGCTCCTGACTCCTGACTCCTGCTCTTAGTACGAAAGTACCAGTACAGTAGTGACCTTGGCGGAGGTGGGCGCATCGTGTAAATTCGCATACATAAATCGTGCCTTGCCTATGAAGTGGTGGGCAGGGCAAAGGGAGCTGGATCAGCCGCGTCGGCAGCAAGCGCCTGGCTTCCAGCTACCGGGAGGTAGTCCGTCCCACGGTATCATATCGGGGATGGGCAATTGGGTAGTGGCAGCAAAAGCGCATACCGGGGTGAACCATCAAGGGAGCATCATTCCTGCCACCTCGGTATGCGGCTTGCACGCCCATGCACGCGGAAAGTCAATGACGTACCCTCGCCAACACTTGCGAGGCGGCTGGAAAAAGGTTAAGCTGTTCGAATACAGGGATCCTGCGGAGTCATGATGCGTATGAATCAACGCCGAACAAGCCAGAGAGTTCAGATGGAGCTCCCGGTTGAAATCCAATGGAAGAGTCGCGGGGGAAGCCCCAAGCGGGCTGTGGGCAAAACTGACAACATCAGCGGTAGCGGATTATTCATCGAAATTCCCATCCGCCTGCAGCGGGCAACCTCCGTCATGATCAAGGTGATGCTTCCCCCTGAGGTGACCCAAGTTCCCTTAGAGCTTTTGTGTCAGGGACGGGTGGTGAGGTGGGACCGGCAGGGGCAGGTTCAGGGGATCGGTGCCGTGATCGATGAATACGAATTGCATCCTGTTCCCAAAACTGGGTCCGGTGGCAAGCGTCGCCTTAAGAATGACTGAATAGCACTTCCTGCCGCCCCGAAATTTCTCGCAAAAGACATCCCAAGTAGACTATGATCGCACTTCGCTTTCCAGGGTCAGGGTCCCGGTGGGGGCTCGCCCGAAGCGATTGATGTGGGATGAACCCATGGAAACCGTACGGCACTCAAAAGGAAAAATACGCGTCCTCATTGCTGACCGGGAAGGCATATTCCGGCTTGGCCTCAAGAAACTATTCGCCGTAGAAGATGATCTCCGGGTGGTGGCGGAAGCTGATAATCCCGCCGAGGTTTTGGCGGGGGCGAAGACCTTTCGGCCGGATCTGGTTTTCATCCAGGAAGAAATTCTCTCCGAGAGCGGCGAAAACCTGATCGCCGCGGTGCGAAAGGTAGCTCCCCAATGTAAGGTCGTCGCCACCGCTTCCTCCTCATCGGATGATTCCACGATGAGCCATGTTCGCAATGGCGCCGCCGGAGTGATTCTCAAGACAGTTGACCCGGAGCTTTTCGTCAAGTGCGCCCGGCGCGTTGCCGAAGGGGAGGCGTGGATTCCCAAGCGGCAAGTTTCCACCATGGCCAAACTTCTCGAGACGCATTCCAACCAGCCGCCTCGCCCTGTCGATACCCTAACCCGCCGGGAGAAGACCATCATCAGCTACCTGATGCAGGGCTGGCGTAACCGGGAAATCAGCACCCATCTCTCCATTTCCGAACAGACCGTAAAGAACCATCTCCGCACCATCTACGACAAGGTCGGGGTTTCTGACCGGTTGGAACTCGTCCTTTACGCGATTCATCAACGGATGGAATTGCCCCCCGTGCAAGAAACCGTTCCCCCCCAATGAGGATCCGCCAAGTACATGGCCAATTCGGACAAGCCCGAAGCTAATTTGCCGCGACAAAATCAAACTGCTATTTCTTCTCGGGGGGACTCGTTGCGGAAAAAAGGCCAAACTGGTGCTCTCCCGTGGCGGCGACCCGAGCTTGCGCGGCGCGTTGTGACATGCGCCTGACCACTCCATCCGATATCACGCCTAAGACCTCCATTTCGGTCAGGGCAGTGCGGGGAATGAATATCCGGAGGTTGTTCGAGTAGACGTCCGGAGGGGTCACCAGATATCCCAGCGGATTAATATCCAGAAGATTATTGGGAAGGAGAGCCTCCAGAACTTCGGTGTCCTTGAAGGTCACCCGCACCCAGAGCCCAGCCAGCCTGGGGCGACTGCGGAAGATTTTCCGCTCAGCCCGGTCCGGATTGCCATCAAAGTCCCGGACGAAGAACACTCCCTTGACCGCGGACATGGGGACATGGACCAGCCGCCCTTCGCGGTCCAGTACCTCTAGCTCACTTGTAAGGTAGCCCTTGGGGTCGAGAAACCCCTTGACAAGCCCTTTGTCAAGCTTTCGAACGACCACACGCTTCCGAGTTGAGGAGGGATCGTTTCTCACCGGTGACATTTCTTCATCTGGCCGCAATCTTTTTGTTAAAAGCTGCTTGGCCAACGAAAATAGCTTGTGCTAGTATAGGGCGCGGGTCGGGCCTGTCAAGTGTTTCAACGGCAAGTTGAGGCGCAAATTTTGCGGAAAGCTCTTAATCGCTTGAAAGATAAACCCCTTAATGATGCTGGAGAAGACTCTTGACGCCATGTGCTCGCCTGGGGAGGACTGCTGCACATCGTCCAACCGCGCTTGTGTGGTACAGAATTGACGATTCGTTCCAGTCAGGTTAGCATGTCGAGTCGCGACCACCTTCATCGAGCGCCTGCACGGAAAACTCCCGCCGCCGTGCCCGGGCCGGGGGAGGGACCCTCACCGGAGACGGTGTTGCCTCCGCCTATCCCGCCACAGGCCCCTCTGACCCCAGAAGTCAAGTTGTTTCTTGATTTTGCGCGTGTTGAAAAAGGCCTGGCGGCCAATAGCATGGAGAGTTACCGCCGCGACCTCACGGAATTCTCAGCTTTCCTTCAGCGCCTGGGAAAATCTCCCGCGGAGGTCGATCGCGACGACATCCGCGCCTTTCTCAAGGGGCTTTATGATCGGGGCTTGGGGGCGCGTTCAGTGGCCCGGCATCTCGTCTCCGTGCGCAACCTTTTTCGGTTTCTACTGCGGGAGGGACGCCTGAGCGGCGATCCCAGTGCGGAAATCGAAGGGCCCAAGGTTGACCAGTCGCTGCCCTGGTACCTTTCGTCAGACGAAGTTGACCTACTACTTGCCCAGCCTGATGTGTCCACTCCACTGGGACTTCGCGACAAGGCCATGCTGGAATTGCTTTACGCCACAGGGATGCGCGTATCGGAACTTGTTCACGTGGGCGCGGCGGATATCGATAAGGAGTTGGGCATCATTCGGTGCCTGGGAAAGGGCAGCAAGGAACGCCTGATACCGGTGGGCAAATCCGCGTTGCGCGCCATCGAGGCCTATCTTCTTGCCGGACGCGCCGTCCTGGCTGGAAAGCGCAACCCGCCTTGGCTTTTCTTGAACCGCCGGGGGGGAGCGCTTTCGCGCGTGGGTTTTTGGAAAATCCTGGGGGCTTATGGCCGCCGCGCCAGGCTGGCGAACGGGATCACCCCACACCTGGTCCGGCATTCGTTTGCCGTGCACTTGCTCGAGCGCGGCGCGGATTTGCGATCGATTCAACTGATGTTGGGCCACAGTGACCTTTCCACAACCCAGATTTACACGCACGTGCTGAAGGAACGGTTGAAGGAAGTATATCAATCCCATCATCCTCGAGCCTGATGCTGAGGCCCGGGAGAACGCTGGAAGCCGAAAGCTATGAGCGATTACAACTTCCTGATGGAAAGCCGGCTCTCCCCGGAGCAGTTTGCGGTGCTAACCCTGATCAGCCGCCTGGCGGCCGAGCAGGGACTAAACCTTTACCTGGTGGGTGGCGCGGTGCGCGATCTCACCTACGGCCAGCAGGTCGTGCGCGACCTTGACTTTGCCGTGGAGGGTCCACCGCACCGCATCCTCCGTGGCCTACCCAGCGCCAATTCCACGAAATCCTGGCGCGCCCCCCGGGGGCCTGCCGGTGAGGCGCCGCTGGCGCTGGAATATCAGAAGCTTGACGAACACCTTAGCTCCTCCGAGCTGGTTTTTTCGAGTGGCGTGCGCGCCGAGCTGGCCATGTGCCGCGAGGAATCGTACTCGCGTCCCGGGCAACGGCCGGAAGTTCGCGCCGCCACGATCTTTGAGGACTTGAAGCGCCGCGATTTCGCAATTAACGCCATGGCCGTCTCGCTCCACCCCAACTCCCGCGGTTTGCTGCTCGACCCCACCAACGGCGCCGGCGATATCGAGCGGCGGGAAATTCGCGCTCTTCAATCCCACGGCTTTCTTGATGACCCTTCGCGGATCTATCGGCTGCTGCGGCTGGGCATGCGGCTCGATTTCAAGCCTGATGAGCGCACCCAGCGCTGGTTCGATACGGCCTTGGAAGAGGGCGCCTGGGAACGGCTGGATGCCAACCAGCAGGCGCGTGAGTTGGCCGCCATCCTGCGCGAGGAGCAGCCCGGGCGCGTGCTCAAACTACTCTCGGACCGGAAAATCCTGGGCGGCCTGGACAAAAAACTGGCCTCGGGACACCTCTCCTATGACCGTTTTGCGCGCATTCATAACGTGCTGCAGAACGCCCCGGGCGCTGATCCCTTCCTTCTGAATTTCCACTGCCTGGTGGAAAAACTGGGCGCGGAGGAGAAGGGGCGTTTAGCCAAAAGGATTATTGGGGAAAGTAAAGCCATCAAGCTGGCGCTGAGCCTCGAGCCCGACGCCAAGAAACTCGAGCGGGTGCTGGGCGGCCCTCGAGCCAACTTGCCTAGCCAGGTTTACTCCGTCCTTTCGCCGCACCCCCAGGCGCTGCTGCTCTATCTGCTCGTTAATACCAAGAGCGCTAAAGTACAGAACCGTATTAAGAGTTTTTTATTCAAGTTCCCGCCGATTCTCGCCCACCTGCCGCGCACGGAGTTGCAGTCCATGGGGGTTAAGCCTGGCCCGGAGTTTGATCGTATCATCTCCAAGATCCTCGCCCTGCAACTGGACGGGAAAATCACATCCCACGCGCAGCTCATGAAGGAGATGCGCGAGCTGGCGGGCATCAAAGAACCACCGCCGCCCCACCCCACTCCTTCGCCCAAGAAGGGGAAGGAAACTCCGTCGGAGCTTCCCCCGGCCCATCCTCGCAAGAAGGGCAGGGAATCGGCATCACCTTCACCCCCGCACAAGGGTAAGGAAACCACCGCAATCGCTCCGCCTGCGGCGCCCCCAAAACCCGCCATCAAAGCTGGCGCCAAGGGCAAGGGGCGCCGCGGTTAAAGGGCCGCCGATCTGAAGGGCGAACAATTCGAAACGAGAAACGCCGCCTAACAGGACGCGGATTCTCAGAGCTTGAATGAGGATTTCGAGAGCTTCAGCCGAATAATTCTTGATGGGCTAGATGTCAAGGATGTAGAGACGCGTCGCGTCGCGACCGCTCTGTTCTATCAGATGGTGAGTGATCATAAGAAGAAATGACACGCGAAGCTTCGGCATTAGCCGCCTTAAGTTTCGCCAGTCGCTCCCCTTTCGGAAGATCACGAAGCGATTCCTCGATAATTGAGGCAATCAGATCAAGTGGTTTTTGCTTCTTCTTCATATCCCCAGACTATGATCACACGCTAGGTTTGTCTAGGGTCAAAACCCGACCGCATCGAAAATGGACACAATGTCAACTTTTTTTGGAAAAGTGAGCAATATTGAACAGATTTTGGAACCCTGACTTTTTATAGTATGTGTATATTATACGCGGAGGCACCCTATTTGTGAAAGTCGGACCAACAATTAATAAGTTGCGGGTGATTCTCCGCACCCCCCCATTGCTGCAAGCCTTGAAATATACAGTTGCCAAGACCAAATGGGCGCTTCGGGTTGTCGTCCGAAGCGCCCCCCTCCCTTTCGGACTTCATGCCACTGACTGTTGACGGGTAACCCCAGCCCGACAGCGGTCTGACATCAGCCGCCCCTGGGAAGCGTTTTCTGTTACAATCTCCCTGAATGACTTCCGAAAACTTTGTTCATCTGCATCTCCATACTGATTACAGTCTTCTCGACGGCGCATGTGAAATCGAAAAGCTCATGGACCGCGCTGCCAGCCTGAAAATGCCTGCCGTGGCGATTACGGACCACGGGAACCTTTTCGGGGCGGTGAAGTTTTATGAGGCGGCGAAGAAGCGCAACATCAAACCCATCATCGGCTGTGAAGTCTATGTTGCCCCGGCCAGCCGCTTTGACCGCGCCGCGGACACCGACCGTCCCAACCACCTGGTCCTGCTCTGCGAAAACGAGCGTGGCTATCGCAACCTGGTGAAGCTGGCGTCCTCGGCCTACATCGAGGGTTACTACTACAAGCCGCGGATCGATAAGGACCTGCTGGCGCGGCACGCCGACGGTCTGATTGGGCTTTCCGCCTGCCTGCGAGGTGAAGTGGCGGTGGCGCTGGCTTCCGACCGTTACCAGGTGGCGCTCCAATCCGCCTACGATCTGCGCGACATTTTCGGCAAAGGCAATTTCTTTCTGGAGCTTCAGGACCAGGGCATGGAGGAAGAGAAGCGCATCAATCCGCGCATGGTGCAACTCTCCCGCGAGACGGGCATCGGCCTGGTGGCCACCAACGATACCCATTACATCACCGCGGCGGACGCGCGCGCTCAGGAAGTGCTGGTTTGCATTCAGACCGGCAAGACCATGAGCGACGCGAACCGCATGAAGTTTCGCACCAACGAGTTCTATTTCAAAACTTATGAAGAGATGACGGCGGTCTTTGGCCGCGACGTTCCCGAGGCCCTGGCCCGCACCCTGGAAATCGCCGAGCGCTGCAATCTGCACCTGGAAACGACCGGGCACGTCTTCCCGCACTTTGAAGTTCCCGCCGGCGATACTCCCGAAAGTTATTTTGAGAAGGTCACGCGCGAAGGCTTTGCCCGCCGCCGCGAGCGGCTGGATCGCATGCAAGCCGCGGGCCGCCTGAAGTATCCCCTGGAAGCTTACGAAGAGCGCCTGGAGCGCGAGCTTGCTTTGATCAAGCAGATGAAATTTGCCGGTTATTTCCTGATCGTCTGGGACTTCATCCGCTTCTCCCGCGAGCAGTGCATTCCGGTGGGCCCGGGCCGCGGATCGGCCGCCGGCAGCCTGGTGGCTTACTCGCTGCACATCACCGATGTGGACCCGCTTCAGAACGAATTGCTCTTCGAGCGCTTCCTCAATCCTGAGCGGGTTTCGTTTCCTGACATCGACATCGACTTTTGCCAGCGCCGGCGCGGCGAGGTCATCGACTACGTCACCAAAAAGTACGGACGCGAAAACGTCAGCCAGATTATCACCTTCGGTACCATGGGGGCCAAAGCCGTCATTCGCGACGCCGCCCGCGCCCTCGACATGCCTTACGCGGAAGCCGACAAAATCGCCAAGCTCATCCCCAACACGCTGGACATGACTCTGAAAGACGCTCTGAAGCAGTCGGCGGAACTGGCGCAGCTTCAGAAAACCGATGCGCGCATTGCCGACCTGTTGGAGGTGGCGACGCACCTGGAAGGCTTTGTTCGCCACGCCTCCACGCACGCCGCCGGCGTGGTGATTTCGCCCCGGCCGCTCCAGGAAATCGTTCCCCTCCACAAGAGCAACAAGGATGAAATCACCACTCAGTATGCAATGGACGATCTCGAGAAAATCGGCTTATTGAAGATGGATTTTCTGGGGCTCACCACGCTCACGGTCATCGACGATTGCGTGAAGCTGATTGAAAAGACGCGCGGCGAAAAACTGGACATGGAGGCTTTGACCCTGGACGACCCCGCCGCCTACGAGTTGCTCAGCAAAGGCCTGACGTCGGGCATCTTCCAGTTTGAAAGTCGCGGCATGACCGAAATCCTGCGCCGCGTCAAACCCACGCGTCTCGCGGACCTGACGGCCTTGAACGCCCTCTATCGGCCCGGGCCACTCCAGGGCGGCATGGTGGATGATTTCATCAACCGCCGCTCGGGCAAGCGCAAAGTCACTTACGAACTCCCGCAGCTCGAGGCCATCCTGGAAGAAACTTACGGCGTCATCGTTTACCAGGAACAGGTGATCCAAATCTTCAACAAGGTGGCGGGCTTTACCCTGGGCGAGGCCGACGTGGTGCGCCGCGCCATGGGCAAGAAGAATATTGAAAAGATGGTGGCAAACAAGGAGAAATTCCTGGCGGGGGCGCGCCAGAACAACGTGTCCGCAGCCAAAGCGCAGAAGCTTTGGGACTTGGTGGAACAGTTCGCCGGCTACGGCTTCAACAAATCGCATTCCGCCGCCTATGCGCTGGTGGCCTACCACACCGCTTTCCTGAAAACGCACTACCCGGTGGAATTCATGTCGGCGCTGCTGACCTCGGAAATCGGCAACCAGGACAAGCTCACCCGCTACCTGGCCGAGTGCAAGGATATGGGCATTGGAATCCTGCCGCCCGACGTCAATTCGAGCGACCTGGCCTTTACGCCCGCCGCGAGCGCCATCCGCTTTGGCCTGACGGCCATCAAGAACGTCGGCGCCACCGCCATTGAATCGGTGTTGGCGGCGCGGCAGAAGCTCGGGCGCTTCGATAACCTGGTGGAATTCTGTGAGCATGTGGATTTGCGGCTCTTGAACAAGCGCGTTCTGGAGAGCCTCATCAAGGCCGGGGCGTTTGATTCCCTGGGGGCGCGGCGCACGCAACTGCTGGCCGTGCTCGACCGCGCCATGGAGATCGGGCAGAAGCGGCAGCGCGAAACCGAGAGCGGGCAGCATGGCTTGTTCATCGGGGGCGCGGACACCCCGCCTCCTCCGCCTTTCGAAATGCCCGATGTGCCGGAGTGGACCGAGGCGGACCGCCTGGCGGCCGAGAAAGAAGTCCTGGGGTTCTACGTGACGGGGCATCCTCTGGAAAAGTATATGCAGCGCCTGGGCGCGCTGACCCGGCACGATACGTCCTCCATCGAGGAAATGGCGCACGAAGCGCCCGTGACCCTAGCGGGGATTCTGCGCGGTTTGCGCGTGAAACCCAGCAAGAAAGGGGACCTCTGGGCCAGCGCCCAACTCGAAGACCTGCGGGGCTCCGCCGAATTGCTGGTGTTCCCGCAGGCCTACCTGCAAATGCAGAGCGTGTTGAAGCCTGACGCCGCCCTCCTCATCAAGGGCCGTGTGCGGCACGAAGAAAACCAGAAGCCGCGCGTGGTGGTGCAAGAAGCCCGGCCGCTGGAAGCCGCCGTGGATAGCGCCAAGGCCCAGTTGCGCATTCGCCTCAACCTGGATGCGCTGCGGGAAGGCCGCCTGGATGAACTCGCCGGTGTATTGGCCGCGTATCCAGGGGATAGTCCGGTGGTGTTTGAACTGGCCCGCCCCGGCGACTTCGTGGTGCGCATCCAGTCCCGCGCCCCCCGCGGCGTTAAGACCGAGGATGAATTACTGAACCGGCTGCGCGAAATCTGCGGCGATGAGGCGATCCGGCTGGAGAAACTGGCGCAAGGGATGTAGGGCCGGGTTGGGAGGTTGTCGGAATGGCTGAACTGACTTCGCGAGAGCGTCTGGCGCGGGCGCTACGTTGCGAGCCCTCTGAATATGTGCCCTGTTGTTTTATGAGTTTTACCGCGCTGCGCCGCCGCTGCCAGGAAAACATGTACGAGCTGGTCATGGCCGAGCGAGCGATGGGACTGGATTCGTTTCTCTTCATTCCCACCTTGTCGCGCCCTCAGCGGCCGGACCACCCCGAACTGCGGGGGTTGCCGGTGCGCTTCCATCCCGCGGTGGAAACGCGGGAACGGCGGGAAGAGCTACCTGGCCGGCAGGGCGTTCTGCACAAGGAATACTCGACGCCGGCGGGCAAGCTCCAGACCAGTGTCCGCCTTTCTGACGACTGGCCGCATGGTGACCACATCCCTTTCGTGGACGATTACCAGGTGCCGCGCGCCGCGAAGCCGCTGCTCACCGGTGACGCGGGGGAGTTGGATGCTCTGCGGTACCTGTTGACGGCGCCGCCATCCGATGACGTCGCGCAGTTCGAGGCCGAAGCCGGGCGCGCCCACGCCTTTGCCCGCGAGCACGGAGTGCTCCTGGCGGGAGGTTGGGGCGTCGGCGCCGATATGGCGAACTGGCTCTGCGGGTTTGAGAACCTGATGCTGCTCGAACACGACCAGCCTGCCTTTGTAGGGGAACTTCTGGAAATGATCCACGTGTGGAATCGGCAGCGCATGGCGGTGGTGCTTTCGGGCAAGGTGGATCTTTTCATTTATCGGGCATGGTATGAGGGCTGCGATTTCCTAACGCCCAAGTTCTTCCGCGAGGGAATCCTGCCGCGGCTCAAGCGCGATGTTGCCCTCGCGCATGAGTACGGCGCACTTTTTGGTTACATTTGCTCCAGCGGCATTGTGCCTCTGCTGGACGACTACCAGGAAGCGGGAATTGATGTCCTCATCGGGATTGATCCCGTGCAGGGTACCCATACCGATCTGGCAGCAATCAAGAAAAAGGCTGCCGGGCGAATCTGTCTGTGGGGTGGCGTCTCGGGAGCCATTACGGTGGAACGGGGCGAAGAGGAGGAAATTCGTACCGCTGTCCGGCAGGCCATCGCGACACTGGGGCCGGAAGGGTTCGTCCTTTCGCCCGTCGATAATATCACCGTGGATGCACCCCAAACGTGGCACAATCTTGAGGTGTTCATCGATGAATGGAAGCAGCGGCGAAGCGTGAGGCGCCCCGCTTCCGATGCCGCGTAGTGGTGTCATCCGCTGTGGCACGGCCATCTTCGCCGTGACCGGTCACGGGCGGGACGCCCGTGGCACTTCCCAATGACACCACTATCCGATGCCGCGTAGGCGTGGCTGGAACGTCGAACAGGAGTTCGCAACAAAATGGCAAACACCGCAAACGACCAGGCGATCGCGCAGGAACTCGAAAAACAAATTGCCGAGCTCGAGGGCACCGCGGCCTCGATCGCTTCCCAGGAAGAAATTGAGCGCCTGCGCGAGCAGGTCGTGGCGCTAAGGCAGAAGGTGTCCGGTCCCCCGCAGGACGCCTGGCAACGGGTCCTGCTGGCTCGCCATCCGCAGCGTCCCTATACCCTCGATTACATTCAGATGCTCTGCGCAGATTTCATGGAGTTGCACGGCGACCGCCGCTATGCCGATGACGCCGCCATGATCACGGGCTTGGCGCGATTTGAGGATTGTTCCGTCGTCGTGGTCGGGCACCAGAAGGGCCGCGACACCAAGCAGAAGGTCCTCCGCAATTTCGGGATGGCCAATCCGGAAGGCTATCGGAAGGCCTTGCGGGTTATGGAACTGGGCTCCAAATTCGGCATGCCCATCATTTGCTTTGTCGATACGCCGGGAGCGTACCCGGGCATCGGGGCGGAGGAACGCGGTCAGGCGGAAGCCATTGCCTACAACCTGAAGGAAATCTGCAAGCTGCGCGTGCCCATCGTGGTGCTGGTCCACGGGGAGGGCGGCAGCGGCGGCGCCCTGGGCATTGCCGTCGGCGACGAAATCCTGATGCACGAGAACGCTATCTATTCGGTGATCTCGCCGGAAAGCTGCTCGTCGATCCTGTGGCGCGACTGGGACCACAAGCAAGAAGCGGCGCGCGTGCTGAAAATGACGGCGGAGGATCTTTATCGCCTGCAGATTGTGGATCAAGTCGTGCCCGAGCCCGCGGGCGGCGCGCATATGGACCACGAGCTGGCGGCGCGGCTCCTGCGGCCGGTTCTGCGCAACTGCCTCGAGCGGCTGGGAAAACTGCCGGTACCCGAACTCCTGAAACGCCGCCAGGAAAAGCTGCGCCGCCTGGCGAGCTTCGTCAGCGAGGCATGACAATCGGGTGATCAACGGCATCGGGTGATCGGGAGATCGGGAGAACAACAGCATCGGGTAATTGGGAGAATAAGAAATCTGATCCTGGGACACTGTGTCATTTTTTGAGTTGCTTCATGGCCCGTGCTTGGTGAACTAATGGCCGGATCTGAAGGTCGTTAGATCTCCCGATCACCGGATCACCGGATCTCCCGATCACCCGATTACTGCCATGGGAAACCCACTCTTTCGGGACTATGACAAACTGGTCAACATCACTGTGTTGGGCAAGGCCTTCCAAGTCCCGGAGAACAACACCTGCCTGCGCGCCTTTCAGTACATAAGCCCGGAGACGATCTCTTACGGGCGTTTCTGCTGGAATCAAGAGTGCCAATATTGCCGGATATCCTACACAATGGCGAGTGAGCCGGACGTTCCTCCTCGCGCCGTCATGGCTTGCAAGGTTCTTGTCGCCGAGGGCATGCAGATCACGGAATTGTCCGAGGAGCTCATCTACAACCTGAAGGGCGTAATCCATCCCCCCGAACCCCGCCCCGCTTCTGATGAGTAGTGAAGCGCGGACCCCCGTTTTTGGGGTCCGCGGTTCTTCCTTCGCAAAAAACCCAAATCCCAAAGACAGACGCCTGCCCGTGGTTCGGGAGCGCGAGTCACCGGAAGAACCGCAGACCTCAAAGGCGGAGGTCTGCTTGCCGTGCGGGGGCGCGGCGAGTATGATACGTGAGAGAACCGAAGGTAGTCACCATGCCCGTCCGCAAAAGAGGCGTGCTATGAAAACCTGCCTCCAAGGGTTTTTTCTTTTCCTGTCGATATTTCTCATGCCCGTATCCGGGATGGCCCAGCGTATGGAGACGGAGGGAGATGAGACGGATCACTTGCAGTTGATGCGGAAATTCTGGCTCGTGGCGGGCAAGGTGAAGACCGTTCAGGGGGATCCCGTGCGGGGCGCTGCGGTGACCGTGGCCCCCACGGATTTCCGTACCAAAGCCGTCGAGGATCCGACTGATTCTTTCGCGCCCCTCACCAGCACGACCATCCTCAACACCGACGCGCAGGGAGATTTCCGCACCCAGTTTGCGATGGTCGCGGATATAACCCCCCAGTTCAGCGCCATCTTGACGGTGAAAAAGAAAGGGTTTCAGACGGCGCATGCCTTTGTCGATTATGGCCAATCGGGGAAATCCTGGTTGGTTCAGCTTACCCTGCATGAGTTGCGGGATGAAGATCCCCATCTGCTTGCACCAGCGGATTTGATCTCCGGCTTGGCGCCCAAACTAAAACAACTCGGGCCTGCGGACGGGCTGGCAGCGAAGAGCGCGAAAGATTATACGCGGGGCGTGGCGGATTTCCTCGACCAGCACAATTCCGAGCGAGCCGTGCCGCTCCTCTCGAAGGTCGTGGGAAATAATCCCTCTTGCCTCGGGTGCAGGACCATGCTGGGCCTCGCCGAGCTGGGCTGGAGCGACATGGACGATGCCAAGGCGACTTTCACCGAAGGAGTGAACGCGACGCTGGCCAATCCCGACAAGGCACGCCCCGAACCGCTGGTGGCGTACGGAACCTGGTTAAATTGGCAACATGACCCGGGAAAGGCGGAACCCTTTTTCCTGGAAGCACTCAAGCATGCCCCCCAGGACGCGCTGGCCCTTCAGGAACTTGGCCGCACCCTGGTGGCGATGCAACAGTTCGAGGCCGCGACCGAATACTTGAAAAAGGCCCTTGCCGCTGGTGCGGGACCGGAGGCGCGGCTTCTTTATGTCGAATCTTGCCTGGGCGCCGGCAGCATCGCTGAGGCCGCCGCCGAAATGAACCGTTATCTTGACGGGCGCGATGTGAAGAAAATGCCTTTTCGGGCTCGCGAAGTGTGGTCGAGCCTTCAGGATCGGGAAAAGGTCGAGGCTACCTATGCCAAGCCCAGGCCGCTGAAAGGACATGAGCTCGTAGACTTCGTTCAGAAGCCTCCGGCGGACCTGATCCGGGGACTCGAACCCGCCAAGGACCAGGAGCAATTGAATTCCATCCTCGATGGGGTGGGCGCGAAGATCCTGGAAATGACCCGGAACTTCCCTAACACGAGCTCGCTCGAAGCCATCCATCAGGAGAAACTGGGCGACAAGGGGAAGCTCCGCGGCGAACAGGATCAGAAATTTCGGTATTTGTGTCTGGTGCCGCGCTGGTCTTGGGGGCCGGGATTCACCGAATATCGCGCTGATTTGGCAGGAGATGAAGCAACGCCGAAGGGTCTGGCCGATGGGTTCATGCTCACCAAGGGATTTGCCTCGGCGGGGCTCATTTTTCATCCGACCTTCCGCTCCGAGAGTAATTTTCGTTACCTCGGGCGACAAAATGTTAATGGCCGAGAGACGTTTGTGGTTGCCTTTGCGCAGATTCCCGGGAAAGCCCACATCAAGGGGAACTTCCACGAGGGGAAAACCTTCATGACGACGTTTTCCCAGGGACTGGCGTGGATCGATCCCGACACCTACCAGATTATCCGCCTCCACACGGACTTATTGGCCCCATTGCACGAAGTTCGTCTGGAAAGGGAGACGCTGAATATCGACTTCAATGAAGTACACTTTACCCACCTGAAGGAACCCTTTTGGCTGCCGGGGCAGGTTACCGTGACCATCGATTGGAACGGCAAGGTCCTCCGAAATCAGCACGAGTATTCCGACTTCAAGATTTTCACCGTGGACGCTTCGGAGAAAGTTGGGAAACCGAAGGGCTCCGCCAATGCTTCCCCAGGAGCCCTGGAGCCCACGGTCACGCCGTGAGGTCAGGGGTCATTTCTTATTCCGAGCTAAAGGCAGGGGTTTCGGTTCACGGATAGCTTGCCTGTTTGCCCGTGCTTTTGAGTTCTAACGATGTGCATTCTGCGAGGGCGAGCATCGATATTGACATATTGTCCCACTCTTAGTTTTGAAGAGATATTGCTGTTTCCCCGATTCATACCCGCCTGAAAGCCCGCGTCTTCTCTAACAATTTGAATAATCAGCAGTTACCCTTCGACTCATTCTCCAACCACTTGGAGCGGGGAAAATCCCCGTTCAATGGAAGGGGATTTACATTGATCTACGTCAAGTAGGATTATGCCGACCGTCAAGATTTGTGCCATACCCTGAGGGCTTCAGGGTGATTTGTATCGCGGTGCGAATGTTGGAGATTATCGGGATTTCGTGGCCATTTGCCCTTTATCCACTTTGAGGAGCGGTGATCGACGAAGCAAATGGTGTGTTCCTGCACCCGGCCCTAAGTTCCCATCTTTGATTTCCAAACGAGGTGACGCATGAGTACTGTTCCCTTCAATGAGATGCCCCATAGCAACGGGGCTTTGATTCAGATTTCGTCAAAGGAAGAGTTGATCCGCCAGAAGCTCGAAGACGAAAGACGGCGTCTTGAAAAAGAGGCGGGCCTCGAGCGGCGGGATGTGCAGCAATTTCACAAACCCGTCGAGCGCGCTTTTACTAAGTCCCAGCGCGACCACACCACCATTCTTTTTGGCGGCCTCACCTGGAAGCACGAAAAGCTTATCCACGGCGCATTGGAAGGCCTGGGCTATAGGTGCGAGGCGATCCCGGTGCCCAACAAGCGGGCCTTCCAGTTGGGCAAAGAGTATGGCAACAACGGCCAATGCAATCCCACCTATTTCACCGTCGGGAATCTCGTGCAGTTTGTGCAGAGCCTGGAGGAGAAGGGCCTGACCAAGCAGGAAATCATCGATCGATATGTCTTCATCACGGCGGGCGCGTGCGGACCGTGCCGCTTTGGGATGTACGAGGCGGAGTATCGGCTGGCGTTGCGCAACTCGGGTTTCGACGGCTTCCGAGTTCTGTTGTTTCAGCAATCGGGCGGGCTGAATCAGGCGGAAGCCGAGGCCGGGCTGGAAATGAACCTGGATTTCTTCTTGGGAATCCTGAACGCCTTCAACGTGGGGGACATCATTAACGACGTGGCCTACCAGATTCGTCCCTTCGAAGTGAATCCCGGTGAAACGGATCGAGTCCTGGACGAGAGCATGGACATGCTGCAAGAGGTGATGCGCCGCAAGCGTCCCTGGACGCTGGAAGGGAAGCTCGCATCGCTCGTGAGCAAGACGAGCTTTGCCGGAACCGCGGAATACCTGGGCAAATTCCTGAACCAGCTTTACGGCGATGATTACACCGCGGCACTGAACGAAGTGCGCGACCGCTTCGATGCTATCCCCATTGACCGTACTCGGGTGAAGCCCATCGTGAAAATCACCGGCGAATTCTGGGCGCAAACCACCGAGGGCGACGGCAACTTCAACATGTTCCGTTTCCTCGAGAAAGAAGGCGCGCAGGTTCTGGTTGAGCCCATCGGCACCTGGATTATGTACATGATTCACCAAGCCAAGCAGCAGATTCGCGACCAGCGCGGGTTGGATTTGATTCAGAAAAATATTCCCAAGTGGAACCTCAAGGAGTTCTTCGGCAGCCACCTGAACACCCAGCAGCGAGTGGCCAAGCTGACTGTGGCGGAAGGGATCTTCAAGCGCGAATACCACCGTCTGATTGACGCCCTGGGCGGCATTGCCCATCACTTGACCGATCAATACGAACTCCAGCGTCTCGGCCATCCCTTCTACAACTCGCGCGCGGGCGGCGGGGAAGGCCACTTGGAAGTCGCCAAGAACATTTACTACTCGAATAAGGACCTGGCCCACATGGTCCTCAGCCTGAAGCCTTTCGGCTGCATGCCTTCCACTCAATCGGACGGTGCGCAGTCCGCGGTGGTTTCAACTTACAAGGATATGATCTTTATCCCCGTTGAAACCTCCGGCGAAGGCGACGTAAACGCCCACAGCCGTGTGCAAATGGCCTTGGGTGAAGCAAAGGTTCGCGCCAAGAACGAAATGAAGCGGGTGCTCGACGAGGCGGGCGCGACCCTCGAGGAGGTGCGCGCCTTTGTGCAGGACCATCCCGAAATGCAGCGGCCCATGTATAAGTACGGGCACAAAAAGGGCGTGGTCGGAGTGGCGGCAAACTTTGCGCTGCACGCCGCCGAGCGCATGAAGGCCGAATGCCGCGAGATGGTGGCGGTGAACTGAAGAGCAGGTGTTAGGTATTAGTTGCCAGGTGTCAGTAAGAAACTTAACGCCAGACAATCGCTCGACGGGGCAAAGAAGAGGGGTAGCGCGGACCAACTTCGTGAGTCCCGAAGGGACTCAATATTATTAGCCGTAGGTGAAACCTACGGTCAGATATTTAAGCAACCCCGGAGGGGTTGAATAGAAACGAACGATACCTGGACGTAGACGGAATTCGCCCCCTGCGGGGTCGGCGAATTTTGATCGCAAATGGCCACCGTCCGTAGGTTTCACCTACGGCTAATAAAATTCTTCCCCTTCGGGGAAGAGGGAAGGGAGGCAGCATGGCAGGAAATGTGAAAGCGGTCCCGGAAGGTACGCACACCATTACCGCTCACTTGATGGTGCGCGAAGGGGTCAAGGCGATTGAGTTTTACCAGAAGGCTTTTGGCGCTCAGTTGTTGCATGTGCACAAAACTCCCGACGGCAAAGTGATGCACGCAACACTGAAGATTGGCGATTCGCAATTGATGCTCGCCGATGAATTCCCCGGCATGAGCAATCCGTCCGCCCATACCCTGGGCGGCAGCCCGGTGGTGCTCAATATTTATGTCGAGGACGTCGACACCTTGTTTAATCAAGCCGTCGCGGCCGGGGCCAAGGTGACCATGCCCCTGGCGAACCAATTTTGGGGTGACCGTTACGGCCAGATTGTGGACCCCTTCGGCCACTCGTGGGCGCTTGGTTCCCACGTTGAGGATGTGGCACCGGAAGAGATGGAGCGCCGCGCCAATGCCATTTTCGGGGAGATGGCGAAAAAGGCGGGGGCGTATGGAAAAAAGGTGTCAGGTGTCAGTGAGAACACAGGTATCAGGGACCAGGGGCCAGCAGAAATCTGACACTCGACCCTTGATACCTGACTCCAAGGCATCCCGGTCCTGGGTGGGAGCAAGACTCTGATACCTGACACCTGGCACCTGACACCTGTTTTTTGCTGGCACCTGACACCTAATAAGGAGCACCGCGATGCCTGAAGCAGATCCCAAGAATCTGATCGTCGGCTTTGATGTCGGCTCGACCACGGTGAAATCCGTGGTGGTGGACGCCCTGACGGATCAGATCCTGTGGAGCGACTACCAGCGCCACGACACCAAACAGCCGGAAAAGTGCCTGGAATTCCTGAAGCGTATGGAGGCGGAAGCCGGCATCAAAGTGGGCGAGAGCCGCGTCTTCGTGACGGGCAGCGGTGGCGGTCCGGTGGGCGTCCACATTGGCGCCAAGTTTGTCCAGGAAGTGAACGCCGTTTCGCTCGCCGTCGAGAAGCTTTATCCCGAGTGCGGTTCGGTGGTGGAGTTGGGCGGCCAGGACGCCAAGATCATCATCTTCAAGGAAGACCCCGAGACCGGCCGCAAGAAAAAAATTCCCTCGATGAACGACAAGTGCGCGGGCGGCACGGGCGCCGTTATTGACAAGATTAATGCCAAGGTGCGTATTCCTGCAGAAGAGCTTTGCAACATGGGATACTTGGGCCTGAAGCTGCACCCCGTAGCAGGGAAATGCGGCGTATTCGCGGAAACCGACATCAACGGCTTGCAGAAGAGTGGAGTCCCCCCCAGCGAGCTCATGGCATCGCTGTTTGAAGCGATCATCCAGCAAAATCTGGCGGTGTTGACGCGGGGCAACACACTGCGGCCCACGGTGCTGCTGCTGGGCGGCCCCAATACCTACATCAAAGGCATGCAGGATTGCTGGAAGTACAACATCCCGAAAGTTTGGGAGGAGCGCAACTTCCCCCTGCCGGAGGGCAAGGACCCCAAGGACCTCATCATGGTTCCCCAAAACGCCCAGTACTTCGCCGCTCTGGGTTGCGTGCGGTTCGCCATGGATGAGGACTCGAATGTGGGCATCTACAAGGGCTACGAGAAGCTCGAGTGGTACATCAACTATGGCCGCCTCGAAGAGAAGCAGAAAAAAGGCGGCAGCGGGTTGTACAAAACGGAAGACGAGCTGAGCGGCTTCAAAGATCGTTACCAGCCGAAGAAGTTTGTTCCCCGCACCTTTAAGCCCGGCGAGCACGTCGAGGCCTTCATGGGGATCGACGGCGGCTCCACTTCCACCAAAGCCGTCCTGGTGAGTCATGAGGGCGAGGTCATGGTGAAGTGCTACCAGCTTTCCAAGGGCAATCCCCTGGAAGACACCATGGAGATGTTCGCGAACCTGAAAACCCAGGTGGAATCGCAGGGCGCGACGCTGGAGCTGTTGGGTGTGGGCTCGACCGGTTACGCCAAAGATATCCTCAAGGACGTGCTGAACGCGGATGTGGCGCTGGTGGAAACCGTGGCGCACACCCAGGCGGCGCTGCACTTCTATCCGCATGCGGACGTCATCTGCGACGTGGGCGGCCAGGACATCAAGCTCATCATCCTGCAAGACGGCCGGGTGAAAGACTTCAAGCTGAACACCCAGTGTTCCGCCGGCAACGGCTACTTTCTACAATCCACTTGCGTAGGTTTTGGCCACGATGTCAGGAACTACGCCGACCTCGCTTTCAGTGCCAAAGCCATGCCCATGTTCGGATACGGCTGCGCGGTGTTCATGCAGTCGGACATCGTGGATTTCCAGCGCCAGGGATGGAAGCCCGAGGAGATCATGGCGGGCCTGGCCAATGTGCTGCCGAAAAACATCTGGCTGTACGTTTCGCAGATTCCCAATTTGGCTTCACTGGGCAACACTTTCATTTTGCAAGGGGGCACGCAGCACAACCTGGCGGCGGTGAAATCGCAGGTGGACTTTATCGAGTCGCGCTTCAAGGACAAGGGCGCCAAGCCCAACGTCATCGTGCATGAGCACTGCGGCGAAGCGGGCGCCATTGGCGCCGCCATCGAAGCGCGCCGCTTGTACAAGAACGGCCACCGCACCAGCTTTGTGGGCTTCGAGGCCGTCGAGAAGATCACCTACGTCACTCACCGCAATGAGAACACGCGCTGCTATTTCTGCAAGAACAAGTGCATGCGGACCTTCATCGACGTGCAGATTTCGAGCTCCGATGAATCCTGGAAGAAGTCGAAGATTCCCATCCTGCCGGGCGTCAAGCGGTTGATTGTCGGCAACAGTTGCGAAAAGGGTTTGGTGGAAGACGTGGCCGACATGCGCGAGATCAAGAAAGGCTTGGACGCGGCCAAGAAAGAAAATCCGAATATGGTGGAAGTGGCTGCCAAGGCGGCGTTCAAATCCTACGCGCCGAAAGTGGTGGCGGACCCGCTGCCCAAGTACGCTCTGACGGCCAGGCAAAAGAAACGCGTGGAACTGATGAAGCGGCGCGCGAGGCTCCGCATCGGCATTCCCCGTATCCTCAATATGTACACGGTGAACCCCATTTTCAGCGCCTACTTTGAGGCGCTGGGGATTCCCGCCGAGAACCTGATTTACTCCGATTACACCAACGAGCAGCTTTACAAGGAAGGCGCCAAGCGCGGCGCCATCGATCCCTGCTTCCCCTCGAAGGTGGGTATACCGCATGTGCACAACATGCTGGCCGTGCACCACAAGAAGAAGCCGCTGGACATCATCTTCTGCCCGATGATTGACGACCTGCCGAGCGACATGAAGCACGCGCAGTCGCATCGCTCCTGCCCCACCGTGGCCTCGACGCCCGAAGCCGTCAAGGCGGCCTTCATTAAGGAAGGGGATCTTTTCAAGGAAAACAACATCCTTTATCTCGACACCTTCGTGAATCCCGGCAATCCGGCGCTGCTGGCCAAGCAGGTGTACGAGCAGTTTGTGGATATTTTCGGCCTCTCGTGGGAGGAGAACGCCCGCGCCGTGGAAGCTGGCCTGCAAGCCCAGCATGATTACGAGAATAAAGTGATGCGCGCCCAGGGCAGGGAAATCCTGAAGAAGCTGGAAGCCGAGGATCGCATAGGCATCGTGGTGCTGGGCCGGCCCTACCACAACGACCCCGGCATCAACCACGAAATCATGGAAGAGTTCCAGAAGATCGGGTACCCCGCGCTGACGTTGGGCTCGTTGCCGATCGATCAGGATATTCTGGAGAGGCTCTTTGGGGAGGACGTCCGGGCGGGCTTGATCAAAGATCCCATGGACGTGAGCGACGCTTGGAAGAACAGCTACAGCGAAAACACCACGCAGAAGATTTGGGCCGCCAAGTATACGGCCCGGCATCCGAACCTGGTGGCGCTGGAACTCTCCAGCTTCAAGTGCGGCCACGACGCGCCCATTTACACCGCCGTGGAAGAGACCGTGACCAAATCGGGCACGCCGTACTTTTCCTTCAAGGACATCGATGAGAACAAGCCCACCGGCTCCATCAAGATTCGCGTCGAGACCATCAGCTACTTCTTGAAGCGCTATCGTGAAGACATGGTGCGCAACAAGCAGAAGCAGGCCGATGTCGACGCCAGGATGCGCGAGTTCGAGGCCAAGCTGCGCGCCGAATTTGATACCCTCATGCCCAGCCCGCCGCCCGCGCCGTACGAAATCGAAACCCCCGTGGGCGTAAACGCGATCCGAAGGGAGGAGTAGCAATTCTGAATTATGAATTCTGAATTGTGAATTGGGAGTTTTGGATTGTGAATCTGAAGTCTTCAGTTCCGAATCTGAAGATGGGATTTCCTGATCTGAAATCTTGAATCTTGAATCTGGTATCGCCTTCGTAGGTCCGCGCTACACCCGCTTTCTTGCCCTCTACCACCGACACTTTGGCGTCCCCTGCATGGGGCAATTTGTCATGCCACTTTCGCCTTTTGCCTGTTTCCTTGTAAGTGGTTTTACTTTCAGTAAGGTAGCGGCTTTGGAAAAAATAAAATCGGTTTTCAGAGCCTTTATTTTCTATAAGTTGATGGCTTAGGGCGAAATGCCCGAGGAGGGACATTCAGTCGCATGGCCGTTGGTGTTTTTGTCTGCCAGTTCTTTCCAACCATATTGCCTCGCTCTTCGTCGTCGAATGGGTCGGACGCTGACCTGCCGCCCCATGCACCCTTTAATTCTAGCCTAAAGTGTTTGGCCCTGTCAAGAAGAAAATTAAGCTCAGGGAGTAGCGCGAACCTGCTCTTTAGGTCCGCGGCTTTTCATGGCCCATAAGGGACGAGCCGCGAACCGGACCATCATTCACCTCGGCGCGTGAGCGACCGGCGGTTGGCCCGGGCGAACGCCCTGGATTCAGCACGCTCAGTCTTCCCGGTAGCGGCGTAGAAATCAGCGGGTTCCTTCTCCAGGGCTTCGTACTGTTCCTGAAGAATGCCGCGGCGGGGTAGTGTCCTAATTTGGTGACTTACCCTTGTCATGGTGACAGGGCTATCTTGGAAGCTGTGGCAGTTGTTTGATGGGCGCACTCAATTCCTCCCGTTCAACTGCGCAGGGATTCAAATACTCCCAGTCGGGAGGATTGCGTCTCATAATGGAACTCATCCTAACCTGCAAGTCACTCGCCATACATTCTTCCTCCGTCATAAGAAAGAAGCGATTGTAAGGATCGCCAGCGTAGCGAATGGTGAAGCTCCGGCAGACGCGAGCACCGAAGCCATCACAGTATTCATATTTCCCAGAGGTGTAGAAATAAGGACCAAGTGGTTCATCAAGCAAGTGCCGAAGTTGTTTCTCGGGAAGTTCAAACAATATGCCCTGATAAGACGAGTTGCCAGCTATAGTGATGGTTCCAGTCCATCCACCAGGGTGACCGTTCTTGTCTCTGCCTCTCCACATAGGTTCAAATTCATGGTCGGCTTGCACGGGGGTGGACGGTGGTATAAGTCCAATAAACCTATTGTCTGGCCCAAAGTTAAACCTAGCAGGAAGATGACCGCTGTTTTGAAAATATATGAGCAAGCCCGCTTTGGGGGTCTGGTTTTTCGACATGACCGCTTCAGCCACAACGCCATCTTGTCGGCCAACAGTGACGTAGGCTTTCTGACTTATGATGAACGATTCGGTGCTTTGCCGGAGTGCTTCGCTGGCAACCTTGCTTTGTCTGTGCATTTGATACCCTTGCAGGGCAGCTACAAGGGCATAGATGGAAGCTGCCCCGAACGCCGACCAAGCAGCTTTTTTTATGGAATTCTGGGTGCGATATTGGCGATCTGCTTCGGCCTTCGTACTTCTTACTGTCTCATCGTCAAAGCAGATGATTGCGCGTACTTGATCGGCTGGAATCTGCTCATTCCTCTTTCGTTCTTCTCTTATATATTTGGCTTGTGGCTGTTATTGGATTGTACGCTTTATTTCACCAACCAATGTACAGATGCTGCCAAACAGACTCCGAATTTGGGGCAACAAGTCCATAGGATTAATGGCAATACTGTAACCGTAGCGCGCTTAATACCAAAGTGAAAAAGCATGCGTGAGATTTTCAAATTAGGTCGCTACCCGCGGCGGAGTAATTCGTTGACTCGTTCGCCCCGTGAGCGATGGGAGCGAGTCCGTTCGAGGTAGTCGAGAAGGGCGCGATCAATCGTAAAGCTTGTCGGACTCCTCGACGGTTTGCTCATATTTCTCAGCCTGTATTAGACACAGTTGCTTGTCAAGACTCGGGCCCGGAAACTGGTGCGGCGATTCGATGACGTAGCGGCGAGTTTACCTCGCCACATGGCGGCGTAAAGCCGCCGCTACGTCGGGCGAGGCTTTTCCTTGGCCGTGTCCACGGTCAATCGATTGACACTGTCGTACCATTGTCTTACAATGTAATACATGAGCCGGACAATCACATTTCGGGCGAACTCGGAAACAGAGCGGATGCTTCGTGAACTCCGGAAACGCGCCAAGGTTTCAACCTCAGAGTTAATGCGCGATGCCATTCGCACCCACTGGACCGTGACTAACGAGGAAAATCGCCCTACCTCTTGGGAGATTTATCAGGAGTTGTATCATCTTTTGCCTGCACCCAAGGAGGGAGAACCGCTCCACGACCGGGCCCGGCATGTTAAGCGGATTGTAAAGGAGAAGTTGCTTGCCAAGCGTCGCGAAGGCACTTTGTGATACCGGTCCCCTGGTGGCGATGGCGGACCGCTTCGATGCGTTACATGGCAAGTGCCTGGAAGCCTTCCGTCAATTTAGCGGCAACTTGGTGACAACCTGGCCAGTTCTTACTGAGGCCTTTTGTTTCTTGGATGAGCCCTACAGCCGTGAATTCTTGTGGGAGTTCATCTTACGTCCTGGGGTCGAAGTGGCTGACATCCCATCCGATGATCTCATCCGCATTCGCACCCTGATGACGCAATATGCGACTTTGCCGATGGATTTCGCCGACGCATCGTTAGTCGTTGCGGCGGAGCGCCTCAACCTGAGGCGCGTTTTCACCCTCGACCGGCGTCACTTTCTGCTTTACCGGCCTCGAAACGTGGCCGCATTTGAGGTGTTTCCGTAGAGCGCTGCTGGCTGCCCCATAAATATCGACATATGGGAACTGCATGAAAATCACAGTTGAACTTCCTGACGACCTTCTACTCGAAGCTAAGCGGAAGGCACTCGAAACCAGAACGACGTTGCGCGATATTCTGGAGCGCGCTTTGCGACGAGAGTTGGGGCCGGCTGGCGGCCCTCCGGCGCGCCGCCCTCGCCGGATTCGTTGGGTAACCTCGGCCGGCGGGCTGCCGTCTGGCCTCGACGTTTCCGACCGCAGCAAAATGTGGGGCTGGATGCAGAAAGAGCGTGCGCATGATCGCCGGCCTTGATGTCGCCGGCCTTGATTGCTCTGCCATGCTCAGCGTGTTAGCATTGCAGTTAGGATCAAGCGGAGGGCACATGGAGTTAACCGCCGTATTCAAGAAAGTGCCGGAAGGTTACATCGCCTGGGTGGAAGAGTTGCCAGGCGCCAACACCCAAGGCGAGACCCTGGAAGAAACCCGAGAGAATCTTCAAGAAGCCATCCGGCTTGTATTCGAGGCAAACCGCGAGTTGGCGGAACTCGAGCCTCTGGACGGGGAAATTCACAAGGAATCCGTTTCCGTAGCTACGCTATGAAGCGCCGGGAGTTAATCCGGCATCTGGGAGAGCACGGGTGCCAGCTATTGCGGGAGGGTGGCAGGCACACGGTGTTCGTGAATCCGCGCTCGAAAAAGGTTTCCACAGTACCTCGCCACACCGAGATCAACTCTATCCTGGCTCGCAAGATCTGCCGGGATCTCGAAATCCCCGAACCCTCATAAATGGCCGCTCGCTGCACGCCACCGCAAAGGATTGACGCAAGTCCCTGCCTCTGGTATTGATTATTATGGCGGTTGGGTTTGCTGCTGCGCATGTACTGGGGCAACAACTAAGAACCAATTTCCTGTATAGAGTTCTGAGGACTTTCATGGCCTTCGAGTCTGACAAGATCATGTTTGAGATATACCGCGAGACGACTTACACGGGGAAGTATCGCGTGGTCTACTTCACGGAGTTGCAGGACCACAACAAGGAGACCGAGATCAGCAAGGCCATGGCGGGTGAGCATTTCTACGACGGCTTCATTCGCGCCTACCGCAAGGACCAGGCGAAGGAGTTGATTGAGAAAATCCTGGCGCGCCTGAACGACGGCGAGAAGCTCAGTCCGGAGCAGGTGGAAGCGGAAATCAAAGCGTTCATTCCGAGTTAAGCTGACAGCTCACAGCTCACAGCCAACAGTAAATACAGGGGCAGCTTTATTTTGGTTTTGCTGTAAGCTGTGAGCTGTCGGCTGTGAGCTATCAGCGGCAAGCGGTTAGCTATGCCCAATCACTTCTGGCGTGACAGCGTCATCCAACCCGCGCTCAATCGCGACGTGGAGGTGGCCGTCGCCGAACAACAGTCCATCCTGGCAAACGACCCGAACAATGCCCAAGCTTATTTTGCTCTTGCCACCCTCAGCCAATTCCAAGGTGAGATTGAACAAGCCGTCCAGCACTTCCAGAAAGCCATCGCGATTGATCCTACCTATGCTGGCCCCCACGTAAGCCTGGGCCGCATCTATGCCGTTCGTGGTGAATACGAACTCGCCTGGATGCACGCCCGCGCCGCTGAAGCCCTGGGCGCACGCGATTTGGTGGAAATGCTGGAAAGGTACCCGAACTTAAGGTAGGAGGGAGTGCATCATTTTGTGGTGCCACGGCCAACCTGGCCGTTTCCCCTTCACGGGCGAGACGCCCCTGCCACAGCCGGCGAGACGCCCGCGCCACCTCTCGTGGCACGGCCATCCTGGCCGTGTCCGCTCACGGGCGGGACGCCCGTGCCACATCATAATGCGTCACAACCAGATAGAGGGAACATTGCGGCCGCCTTGAGCGTATGATTAGGGTAGAAACCCTGCGAGAGAGGAGGGAATCATGTACTGTGCAAACTGCGGCGGCACGATTCAGCCGGGGCAGAATTTCTGCAATCGTTGCGGCCAAGCGACCACCCCCGCCACCTCCACGACGCCCACCCCGGCTCCAACTCCATTTTCCCCACCCATGAATGCGACATCGTCCGTGGCGGTACCTGTGGCTGCGGCGCAATACTGCGGCATCCCCCAAGCGTCGCGGCTGGCAAAGCACCTCCAGATCCTGGGGATCATCTGGATCGTCGTCTCATTTTTGCGCTTAATTCCCGCGCTGGCCATGGTGTTCTTCCATCATACGGGTTTCCCATTTATGGCGCTGCCCATGCGCGGATTCCTCATGCCCATCCTCGGCGCGTTAGGCGTCTACCTTGCCATTACCGCGGTCGTTGGGCTTCTGGTGGGCTGGGGCTTGATCGACCGCCAGCCCTGGGCTCGCATGTTGGCAATTGTCGTCGGCTGCCTGAAACTGATCGACTTCCCCTTCGGGACGGCGCTGGGGATTTACACGCTCTGGGTGCTGGCCTCACAGGGCGCGGACGTAGAGTACCAGCGCCTGGCGCGGGTCAGCTAGCGAGAGGTTTCAGCTTCCGCCCTGCGGCAAGATCTGGTCGAGCAGGTTGGGCGGGCCGGCCACGTCCAGTTCCAGCCGAGCGCCGTCGCGGTGGGTCTCGATGCTCTGAAGGATGGGCGGGAGGCTTACGCCGCCGGCGGGGGTGGGCTGCTTCGCGGCTTGTTGCAAGAGGCCGATGAGGGTGGCGAATCCCGCCGCGCTTTCCTGCGTGTTGCAGACCATATAGAGTTGAGTGGAAAACCCGGTGTCCCACTGCAATCGGTAGAGGAGGGCGCGCACGGAGGTTGCCAGGGAACCGAGATCCACATTTTTCTGACCGCTGGGGGCCAGCCACAACCCCGCCAGATTGGCTGCGGACTTGCCGTTCAGGATGCCCCACTGAGGGGCGGTGCCATCGAGTTCGCCTTGCCAATTCACAAAATCCGAATTCGCATTCAATGCATTCACCGAACCTTGCCGCGCGTCGAGCATGGCTTTTACGTCGCCCAGCCGCCCGAAGGCCGCGAGGGAGCTATCCAGGAAGGTGAAAAAAAGGTCGTCCGGGTCGCTGCCGGAGCCAAATGCGTAAAGGTGGACGCCTTCATACTCGCCGACCGGCAGTCCGCTGCGGTCAAAGTACTGCTGGATGAGGGCGGGCTGGAAGCGCCCCGCCGCCAATCCCAGAAAACCCCCGGGTCCTACCATCTCCCTGCGCCATCCCAACATCACTTCGTCGATGTCCTTCTCCGGCTCGATTCCCATCGGACGCAGAAAATCCTCGAAGGCCTGCAATTGGCGGTTCAGAATCCGCTGGCGAATTTGCGGGTAGATGGGAAGGGAACGCAGCGCGGCGAGGTTCGTAAAGGAAACCTGAAGGGTGTCGGCCGGAAAAGTATTAAGCGCCTCCCCAGGCAATTGATCCGCCGCGAGCGGGATGGGGAAGAGAAGTGCGCCAGGCCCGCAAAGCAGCGCCAGCGCGAGTATCAGCATCGGGATTTTGCGCCCCTTGGACATGGTAACCATTCTACAACCAATCTCAGGCCTTTAGATGCGCAGAAAGCCGCCCACAGTCATCCATCCTGCCGGTGGGAGTGGGTCAATTTGATGGCGTAGCGGCGAGTTTACCTCGCCATATGGCGGCGTAAAGCCGCCTCTACATCAAATTGACCCGCTACCCTACCGGTCACTGGCTTGCAGTGGCTAACCCTGGACGCGTATATTACCCCACGGACCAGGCTTAACGCCCGAGGGGGCCGATTTTCTCCCAGGGAGCCGCTTGCCGGAGGGAGTGGTAAATGGATCGCCGAGTTTTTCTGAAAGCCGCGGTGGGAATGGGTCTTGCCTCGAGCGCCAAGCCCGGTTTTGGCCTGCTGGGGCCTGACGGCGCCACGCCCGCTTACCTGGGGCTCCATCCCTTCATTGAGGCGCACCCGGAAGCAGTCTTCATTCGCCAGACCCATGTGTCCACAAAGAACGATTCGGAGGCCAAGCGGCGCGAGGCCTTCGAGCTGGCGCGGCGGATTTTTTCGCGACGGGATTCACCCGGGCAGAGTCCCTCGGTCAAGTTCGCCATCAAGCCCAACCTAACGGCGGTAGAGGGCAGAGGGCTTGATTTTGCAATTATCACCGACCCTTACGTTGTCGAGGGCCTCACCGATGGTCTGCGCCGGGCAGGCGTCAGTGCCGGGAACATTTATGCTCGCGACGCTCTGAATGTGGACCAAGCCGGCATTGGGTATCAGGAAATGGCCCGGCGTTCCGGCGTGCATTACAGCGACAATGATTGCCGCTCACCCATGGTCAGGGAATGTCCGGAGGGCGTGGTATTCCGCCGCACCAAATACCTCGGCCCCTTCAGCTATCCGGACACTCACCTCATTAATGTCGCCAAACTGAAGACCCATTCGATGGGCTTGACGCTTTGCATCAAGAACCTGCAAGGCGCCAACATTCCTCCCTACATTCAGTTTTGCGGTGGTCTTCAGAAGGAGATTGCCCACGATTTCCAGCCTGGTGCGCAAAGTCACGTGGACGACCTTCAGGATAAGCACCAGCAAGCGGGAATTCCGCGCTGGGATAATGCGAAGGCCGGCTGGATGGAAATGTGGATCGAGCGGACTATCGATTCCTACTCGCTTCTGCGCTCGTCTATCCTGCTGAACGTCATCGACGGCGTCTATGCCCAGAATGGCAACGGATTCACCGAGGGCCCGGGACCAAGCGGCGAGCCGGACATCTTCATGACCAACGTGCTGATATTCGGCAAGGACGCTTTCCGGGTCGATATCATCGGGCATTGGTTGGGAGGGCATGAGCCCGGCAATTTCGGCCTCTTTCACATTGGCAAAGAACGGGGCGTCTCGACGGCGCTCAATCCTCGCAATATTCCGCTTTATCGCTGGGAAGACACGGGGCCCCAACTCATCGCGCTCGATAAGCTGGCGCGCACGCCGCTGGCGACTCCGTACCTGGGGAAAGAAGGCGAACCGCTATACCACCTCTGCAACGAACCGTACGCCTATCCCTCTGAGCCACAGGCCGCCTGTCTGAAGGGAGGCGAGTCACCGGGCCTGCGAGTGCTGGGCCAAACGCAGTCTGGAAACGGCGCCGCAGCGCTTACGCTGGAATTCAACCTGCCGCGAGACACGCAGGCGCGAGTGGAAATGTACAATGCGTTTGGCGAACGGGTGAGCGTGCTGGTGGAAGGCTACATTCGCCGCGGCGTGCACGCAGTGGATTGGGTGACCAGGCAACGCCCTTCGGGGCTGTATACATGCCGCTTGTGGGCGGAGGGGGTTTCGAATATAACCCCGATCTTCCTCTCGAACCGCGGATGAATGGCCGCCCCCTATACGGTAGGGCGCGTAGCGCTTCAACCGTAGATTTTGGTTGCGCCGCCCCCGTGGAAACCCAACTTCGGGGGCAAGTCTTCCATCGGCCCCATCCATTGCAACTCGCGGTCAATGTCGGGGTGCAGCCGATACTTCTTGCGCACGGCGTCGAGGGCCGCTCCCCGAATGTGAATCTTCTTCAGGTCGTAGTTTCCCAGTCCCACCAGCCCGGAATACACCAGGTAACCCACCCACGACGGATCGATGCTCATGGCCTCGATCCCTACGCGATCCGCCGCAATATAATCCGTCGAGGCAATGGCGATGCGGGAAGGCACGGGATTGCCGGAATTGGGACCATCGCCTTCCATGCCTTCATAGCCGTCGATGACCGTGGCGCCCCAGTTGGGCTGGAGCTTTTGCGCGGTCAACAGCATGTTGTAATGGTTCTGGCGCACCCCCACGTGGTACTTCCTCTTGTCGTCCCAGGGTTTCTCCCCGGGGGCATTGTGCAAAGGTGAGCCCAGCGTCAGGTTCTTCACGGAAAGCGTTGCCACCACGGCATTATGGGTCTTCATGATGGCCGAGCAAATGACAAAGGCGTCGGGGTCGAGCACCCTTGCCGCCAGCCGCACCGGCGTCACGTGCAGGTCAAAATCGATCAGCGGAATGGTTTCGAACTTTCCCTCGCGGTTCAGGTCCACCAGGGTGATTTTCTGATCACGATACTCGCCCGGCAAGCGCGTGTAATGGAAGTTTTCGTAACCCTCCAGCGTATCGCCGGCGGAGGCTTCGGCAATGACGATGGGTCCGCGAAAGCGCGGCGCGAGGTACTCGACGATGCCGCGCAGGGAGTCGGCGTGCGTGGAGGCGAGTTGATTCACCGTGTTCACGATATTCGGTTTGATCACGACGTACTTTTTCTGGCGCAGTTTCGGCAGGATCTGGTCATCGATCGCCGCCAGCGCCGCACTAACGTTCTTGCGCCGGTCGTTACCCTGCACGATCGAGACTTGCGATATCCCCAGGACTTCTTTCATCGTGGGCGCGACGGAAAGGGCGGGCGGGGCCTGCGAACTCAATCGGCGGGCAGGTGATAAAAGCAGACCCGTTCCGGTGGCTTGCAAAAATCTGCGGCGTGAGAAAATCACTGGATTAATACCTCCGAGCGCCTTATGATAGCACGGTTCGAAGGTTATGACAGTCGTCAATGCTTAGAGGAGAGGTATAGACAAAATGTCTACTCGTCGGGATTTCTTATCCGTAGGGCTTCTTACTTCCGTGGCGGGTATTGTTCCCGCTCCCATCGCCTGGGCGCATGGGGATTCATCTTCCGCCAAGGGCCTCAGCTATCGCACGCTGGCGAAAACCGGCCTTAAAGTAACCAGCGTAGGTTTTGGATGCATGGTGACCTCCGACGCCAGTGTGATCGCGCGGGCGGCGGACCTGGGCATCAATTACTTCGACACGTGCCGCGGCTACCAGCACGGAAATAACGAGCGGCTGGTGGCCACCGGCCTCAAAGGCAAGCGCCAGAATGTTATTCTCTCCAGCAAGACGGATGGAACCACCAAGCAGGCGGCGCTGCAAGAGCTTGACACCTCACTCAGCGAACTGGGGACTGATCACCTGGACATCTGGTATTTGCACATGAAGGACACCCCCGATGCTTTGCCCGACGAGCTCTTCGAGGCGCAGCAAATCGCGCGGCAGCAAGGCAAGATCCGTTTTACCGGCGTGAGTACCCACAAATCCAAAGACATGGTGCCGTTCCTGCTAAAGAAGGGGGCGACGGATGTGCTTCTGGCGGCTTACAACTTCACCATGGACAAGGCCTTTTCCGATGCCATGGCGCAGGCCAACGCCGCGGGCCTGGGCGTGGTGGCCATGAAGGTGATGGCGGGCGGCTTTCGCAAGGTCAAGCCGGACGATCCGAACGGCGCCAAACTGAAGCGCGAGGGCGCCATGCTGGCAGCGCTCAAGTGGGTACTGAAGGACTCCTACATCCACACAACGGTTCCCAGCATGACCGATATGGATCAGCTCGACGAAAACTTGAAAGCGATGACGGAGCCTTACACGCCCCAGGAAGTACAGCTCCTGGCGAAGCAAATGGATTTCATCACCCCGCTTTATTGCCGCATGTGCGGTGAGTGCGATGGCCATTGCGCGAAGGGCCTGCCCGTCGCGGACGTGCTCCGCTACGCGATGTATGCGGACGGATATGGCCAGTTCGAATTGGGCCGCGACCACTTTAAGAAATTGCCGGTGGAATTGGCCGCGGTGCGCTGCGGCGACTGCCCCACGTGTACGGTGAACTGCCGCTTTGGCGTGAAGGTGCCCGAGCGCCTCACCCGTGCGCAGGAGATGTTTGCTTAAGAGCAGGTATCAGGTGTCAGGTGCCAGTGAAAAGCGAGGTTCCAGGGTTAAGGGGTTAGATTTCGGTTGAACCCTACCACATCGTACGTGTTGCCTGGCACCTGACGCCTCCTCTGTTCCAGCCATGAAAATTCCATTGCGCATTCTTCACTTCGTATTCTCACTACTTTTTTGTGTCGTGATCGTAGTGCCACACGCCCGGGCTGCGGATGTGGCCAATTGTTCGCTGGTCCCGGGATGGCAGCAGGCCGGCGCGCTGCGTCACTTCACTTCTGACAACCTTTACGAATACATGGACGGCAACGCGGAAAGCTACCTGGCCTACGGATTCACCCAAATGCAGGGAGTCACGTGCCAATCCGGTGAGAATACCCTGGTGATCGACATCTCGGAAATGATTGATGCTGACGCCGCCTATGGAATCTTTAGCGGCAACCGCGATCCCGGCCATCCCCTGGAGAAGATCGGCATGGGGGGACAGATCCTGCCGCGCCGGGGCACCTTCTCGAAAGGGAACTACTACGTCGAGATTTCCGCCTCTCCCGATCTCGACCACACTCCCGCCATAACCGCCTTCGTCAATGCCATGGAGAAGCTCCTGGAGGGTCGGACCACGACCCCGGACGCGCTCGCCTGGTTCCCCCCGGAAAAGCTGGTGAGCGCTCGAATGATCCCGGAAAGCGTTCTGGGCGTCCGCCTGCTCAAGCGCGGATACGTTGCGCAGTATGACCAGGGTAAAGCTTTTCTGGCGCTCGAAACCTCACCTGAATCTGCCGCCGCGGTGATGACCAAACTTCGCCTGCGCTACCCTTCCGCCCAGTCTGCGCAGGTGGCGGATGAAGCCCTCCAGTTGCAGGACAAGTACCTCGGCGGGGTCTGCTTCTTCCGCAAAGGAAAGTACATCGGTGGCTACGCGAATATGCCCGATGGCGCCACCGCCGCTGCCGCCTCAGTGGCTCTTGCCGCAAGAGTGCCGTGAACTCCGCCCGTCCCCTGAAATGGGGAAGGGGCGGTTCGCGAACCGCCCCTACGACCCATCTTGCACCAAACGTGGTTTTTCATCTATGCCACCCGTGCCATCCCGGTTAAACTGAAAGCGTGCCCCGCTGTTGGGCCGGATTGACTGAAATCAAGGAAATCGAAAGCAATCAGCGGTCAGCTATCAGCCTTCAGCTTAGCTGGGAGCCGAAAGCTGATAACTGAACGCTGAACACTTGCAGACTTTGCCAACTGCCGCAGACCCAAAGGACATTACCCTTATGACTGATTTCACCCCCACCGAACGTACGCAAGTTCACCGCCTCCCCAAGCGCGGTGCTTACGAACGCGAGACAGTTTACCGCATTCTCGACGAAGGCTTGGTTTGCCACATTGGGTTTGTGGCGGACGGCAAACCGGTGGTAATTCCCACCGGCTACGGCCGCCAAGGCGACACGCTCTACATCCACGGCTCGCCGGCCAGTCGCATGTTCCGCGCGCTGAGCAAGGGTGCGGACGTGTGCATCACGGTCACCCTGGTGGATGGACTGGTGCTGGCGCGGTCGGCTTTCCATCACTCGATGAATTACCGGTCCGTGGTTATTTTCGGGAAGGCCACGGTGCTGGAAGATCCCGCCGCGAAGAGGGAAGCGCTGCACGTGTTCACCGAGCATGTGGCGCCCGGGCGGTGGCAGGAAGTCCGCCAACCCTCCGACAAAGAGTTACAGGCCACCACGGTTTTGGCGCTTCCACTGGAAGAAGTTTCCGCCAAAGTGCGGACCGGTCCGCCTCTGGACGACGAGGAGGATTACACCTGGCCCGTGTGGGCAGGAGTCCTTCCCCTTGACCTGGAACCCTCCGCGCCGCTCCCCGACGACCGCCTTCCCAAGGGAATCGCCGTTCCGGACTACGTGCGGAATTATACCCGGAAACATGGGTAATGGGGCCGAACGGACCCTTCGCTGAAGAGTCTGCACGACGGGGCACGCGATTGGCGCTAAGTACAACGATGGCCTGCTCTTAGGAGCTTCACTCCGCGGAGTGGGTTGCTGAGTTGTTCCAACCGACTATATCCCTCGATACCAACAAAATACCTAAGAGTAAAAATATTACCTTGCTTTCACTAATGTTGATATGTTAGTATATTGTACGGCAACTGACAAACTGTCTATTTACTAGGTTGGGTGAGACCTACCTGGAAAGTGAGCCGATATGCAAATCGCCGCGCGATTTCGACAGGTTCGCCTTGAGCACTCTCTATCTCTGGAAGAACTGGCTGCCAAGGCGGGGGTGTGCACGGACCTTCTCGGTCGTTTCGAGCAAGGGGAGGATGTACCCTCGCTGGAGACGTTCGACAAGCTGGCGGAGGCCACGGGTGTGCCGATAAAGGATTTCTTTTATGACAACCTGGATTCGAATTTGACCCCGTGGTTGACGCCGCGTCTGACCTTGCAGCAGCTTATTGATGAGTACTACGCCCCCGCTCTGGAGCCTGACGATCCACACGGCAACCGGGAAACGGCGGAATGACCCTCGTTCGTCCTCACCCCCGGCAACGGCCACCCGCCAGTGGCCAGGATGAGAATTTGGAACCGCTTCTCATAGCCGGGATATCAACGCGCACGCCTCACTATTCTTCCCGAATTTGCCGATATAATATAGTCAGGCCGTTTGAAATGGGTGGCCACGCCAATGAAAATCTGCCCCACTTGTCAAGCAACCTATCCTGACGCGATCACGTTTTGCACTCAAGATGGCGCGGAGCTCACCATCGCGGGAACGTGGGCGCCAGGGGCCCTGGTTCGCGGCCGCTACCGCATCCTGAGCAAAATCGGTGAAGGCGGCATGGGGGCGGTTTACAAGGCGAAGCATACCGGTTTTGACGAGCTGCGTGCCATCAAGGTGCTCAATCGCGAATTCACCTTTGATGAATCATTGCACGAGCGCTTCAAACGCGAAGCCTACATCACCCGCAAACTTCAACACCCCAACGCCGTGCGCGTGGAGGACATCGACGAAGCGGAAGACGGCAGCCCCTTCATCGTCATGGAGTATATCGAGGGCGAGAGCCTGAAGCAGGTGATACGGGAGCAGGGACCGCTGCCGGCGCCACGCGTGTGTGCCATCGCCAAACAAGTGGCTGCGGCTCTTGACGCGGCCCACGGGCTGGGCATGGTTCACCGTGACATCAAGCCGGGGAACATTCTGTTGGTGCGATCTGACGAGGGGGAAACGGCCAAGGTATTGGACTTCGGCGTTGCCCGAATCAAAGAGGTGGAGAGGGGGGAAGAGGCAAAGGGCATGGATCTGACGGGCAGGGGATTCGTGGTGGGCACTCCCCTGTACATCTCGCCCGAGCAGGCGCAGGGAAAGCGTGGTGATGAGCTGGATGGGCGCTCGGACATCTATTCACTTGGGATCGTCATGTACCAGATGCTGACGGGCGTTGTGCCCTTCAAAGCGGACACCACCATTGACCTGCTGATTGCGCATATCCAAAAGGCGCCCACCCCGATTCGCCTGGTCCGCCCGGACCTCCAGATCCCCGAGGCGCTCGCCAACCTGGTGATGCGGATGTTGCATAAGAAACGCGAACTGCGCCCGCCCTCGGCGGCGGCGCTGATCGAGGATCTGAACCGTGTGGAACTGGGGATGCCCCAGCGGGAGCCACTTATTTCCTCCCCATCAAGTGAATTGATTCCACCCACGCCGGGGGGAGGCGTTTCTGCTCCCGCCCCGCAAGAGCCGTCAGCTTCCCGCCCGTCCTCCACTCCGAAACCTGCCGCGCCACCTTACGCCGTACCCGACAGCCCCCCCTCTTTTCTTTTCCTTAAGCGAGCCTTGATTGTGATCCTCGCCGTCGGAATCGTAGGGTGGGGATGGTATTACTCCTCGCACCGTCCGGCGGCACAATTTGCGCGCCATCAGGCGGCGGCGTCAGACTTCGAGCGCAGGCATATTTACGCGCAGGCGGAGGAGGAATACCGCGAAGCCATCCAAATTAATCCCAACGATGGGGCGCTCCAGTCAGCCCTCGGGCACGTTCTGGTGGAAGAAAGGAAATGGGACGAGGCGATCAGCGCCCTGCACGCGGCGATCTCTTTGCTCCCCGACGACCCGGTAGCGCACAATAACCTCGGCGTGGCTCTCCAGACGGTGGGAAATGTGGCGGATGCCATCCCGGAAATCCGGGAGGCGATTCGCCTCCAGCCGGATTACGTGGAAGCACATTCCAACCTGGGCCATGCCCTCGAGAAGCAAAACGACCTGAGCAGCTCGATCACCGAATACCACGAAGTGCTGCGGTTAAAGCCTGACGACGCCGACGCCCACTTCCACCTCGGCCTGGCGGATTATAGGCAAGGCAATTCCGACGGCGCGGTGGACGAATATCGCGAGGCGATTCGCCTCCAACCGGGGTTTGCGCTCGCCCATCTTGGTTTGGGCGGGGTTCTCTATAACCGCGGGGAACACGAGGCGGGCGTGGAAGAGTTGCGGATCGCTTACACCCTCTCCCCGGACAATCCGGAAATCCGCGCCGCCTACCAAAAGATTCTCGAGAAGTAGCGCGGACCTGCTTTGTAGGTCCGCGGCTTTTCCTTGCCTCATGGGACGAACCGCGGACCTAAAAAGCAGGTCCGCGCTACAAGTGAATGCGGCTGGCTAATACCCCCGTTTCTTATCCACGACATTCAGCATGGGCAAGCCGTTCACGTAGCGCCGGACGTTCTCACAGAAAAGGTCCATCGACCTCTGCGTTGAACCCGCCGATACCGCGGAAGTGTGCGAAGTGATGATGATGTTGCCCGCTGTCCACAAAGGATGATCCGCAGGCAGCGGTTCCGGCTCGGTTGCGTCGAGCGCCGCGCCCGCGATCCGGCGTTCTTTCAAAGCCCTGACCAGGGCGGGCGAGTCCACCAACCAGCCCCGCGAGACATTGATAAAGTAGGCGCTGGGCTTCATCAAGCCGAAGATTTCGTCGTTGAACATGTGATGGGTCAGGGGAGTGTGCGGCGCCGCGCTGAGCAACACGTCCACTTGCGGAACCATTTTGGGGAGCCATTCGGGCGAGTGGAGTTCCGCAACAAAGGTGGGCTTGGGCAAGGGCTTGGGGTCCACGCCCAGAATCCGCATGTGGAAGCCATAGTGGGCGCGGTAAGCCGTGTCCGTGCCGATGCCGCCCATGCCCACGATGCCCATGGTAAGCCCGCTGATTTCGGTGAGCCCCTCCAGGGCGTTCCAGCGCCGCTCGTGGGTTTGAAGCGTGTAATCGTTAAGGCGGCGGGTGAGGGTAATCAACAGGCCGATGACCGATTCCGAGATGGTGGGGGAAAACATGCGCTGCATGTTGGTGAGGACCACGGGGCTCTCCACCAGTTCCGGGAAAAGAATTCCCTCCACCCCCGCGGCGGTGTATTGAATCCAGCGCAACTGCCGGGCGGCCAGAAAATCTTCCCGGCTGAGGCCGCCGAAGACGATGTGGGCGTCCGCAACTTCCTGATGAAACTCTTCCTTGCTCCGGCAAGGCTTGATCTCCAGGTTGGGAGCATAAGCATGCAATTTTTCCGGGTAGGCGCCTTCGAATTCCGCCGGGCCGGTCACCAGCTTGATGCGCGCCTGACTCGACGCCGGGCTCGGTTCAGTCAGGGGATACGACTCCACCGTCACCGGCCAGGGCGGTTCGGGTGGCGCCCCGGCTGCCGACGCGTGCGTCATCGGCAGGGAAGCCAGCGCCGCACCCGTGGAGCCCACCGCCGTATTGCGAAGAAAGCTTCGCCGCGAGAGACCTTCCTTAATCATAATAAGCCCTCCAAGGTGAGATGAGAGTGAGTGTACCACGGCGGTTATGCTTCCGCGATCCTTTCGTTTGGCTTTCGTGAGGGTTAGGGCATGGGCAAGCGTGGGGCAGATCAGAACGTCGGGCCTGCGCGTTACCCTGATCAAAGCCGTGGTCCGCGCCGCGCAACGCGCCAAGCAACTGGTGGAAGGGCAGAACTCCTGATGGGTGATTGGCGATGGGTGATGGGTGATGGGTGATTTTGGACTCGCGAAGCGGGACCGTTGTCAAGGGTTTGAAGGCCGAGGGCTGGAAAGGCCATCGTCGCGCCGTCTTGTCTTAACATATAGTAATACTAATTAACATAATAATCAAGCATTGAATATAGCCTCCGTAGCGCCGGGCTTTAGCCCGGCCGGCGCCGTCCTCATCGTTAAGGATAAGCGTTTTCGCCCCACGCCACGCTCCGCCTGACCGAACAATTTGTCATCCCCATTCGGTTTCCCCGCGGTTTTCGATAACTCGCTTGTTATCAGCATGTTCTCAGGTTCGTTTTTTTGCAACCGCCCCCTTCGATCCTTTGTTTTCATTAAGTTCCCAGGTTCGCGGTTATTCAAACCTGATGGACATGAAGTCGCCATGCGGTCACCGTTTTTTTTGGCCAATGGCATCATATATCCCTTAACTCTGCGGCCCCGCCGAGGCGGTTCGGCAGGCCAACCCCACCGCGACTTTTCCCTCGACGGCCGCCGGCAAGGTTCCGGCGGGGGTAGACGGCGCAAACGCTCGCGGCCCGCGCGCTCCCCAGGGAGACATCCGTGGATAAAATGCACGGACGAGTGCGCGGAGGGCGAGGAAGGGCTACGCCGTACATGATATAATTGTAGCTAACACTTATAGCTATTGTAAATAGGATATCGTCACTTTCTTACTACCGGTAGGAAGAAAAATTCAACCCAGCGCGGATTTTCGGGCAAAAAGGCCATAATACCTGCCGACGGGAACTGCTGCCGCCCGTTGCGCCCCAACCAACTCAGCGCAATTCTGCGATGTAGCTGCGGGTTCCTTGGCGGCCCTGACGGGCCGTATGGAGGGACAGCCAGTAGGTAGTTCGAGCCGTTGCTGGGGGCGGAAAGGCACCAGCCGTGACTACCTGCTCGCAACCGCATGGCGTCAAGTGGCGGATAGCGTCCCGTAGCTACAAAAAGAGCTACTGTTTTAGTATCCTTATTTTGTTGAGCAAATCTTCCCTGTCGGTCCGATTGGGGTCCCTTCGAAGAACCTCCTCGAACCAATGGGCGGCGTCAAGGTAAAGGCCGAGGTGTTGAAAGCACAAGGCGATGTTATAAGCGGAGGCAGGATCCTTGGGTGCTAGCTCCGCAGCTTTTTCAAAGCTTTGACGAGCGAATTCCCAATTCTCTGTGTCGAAGTAGGCCGACCCGAGTCGAAAATGCATGCTTGGGTACTTTCCGTCAGAAAGACGAATAGCTTGCTTCGCTGCATTGATTGTTTCTTGGAAGCGGCGGAGACCGGATAGAGAGTCCGCCAAAGCCGCATATGCCCAAGGATCAGAAGAGTCCAAATCCGTCGCCTCTTTGGCGTGGGTTAGCGCTTCGTCGTACACGCCCCGTTCGTTGAGTACATCAGCAATTTGACGATGGGCAATAGCCAGGTACCTTTCGGAATTGTCCTTTCCTGTGCCGTCGGCTATACAACTGCGCGCGCAAGAAAGAATGGAATCAGACTGCGATGCTATACTGTACATGGTCGCGGCATCGCACCAATTGGTATAGGGAGCACCAAGCTTTGCCGCGGTCGTGTAAGCATCGCCTGCATCTTGGTATTCACGCGCTTCGCCTAGTCTGCGTCCTTGTGACTGCCAGTCGTATGCCGATGCATTGCCGTCCTTTCGTAGCATTTCAAACCAGGTGCGAGCTTCCGGGATGTTATTTAAGCTGTCCGCACAGCGACATAGGCCCCGGATACTCTGCACCTCGAGGTTAGGGTCTGATTCTTTGCGGCTTGCAGAGAGCGCCAGCCGGAAATTGGCTGCAGCCTCCACGTAAGTGCCCATATCTTCTAGCACATCTGCGAGCGCGTAATACATCTCGGCAGTGGGTTTGTGCGTTCCAGCGATAGCGGACCGTGCATCCTTCTCTGCCTCAGCATACAGCTTCTGCTGGTTTTCTGTCTTCCCCCAGTATCCCTCGGCTGTCAAGGCTTGTGCCAGCACAAGTTGACCTTCACTTGTGGTCTTCAACTCGACAGCTCGGCGAGCCGCCAAAATGGCAATGTCAAAATCTTCTGAAAGTGCCGCTTTCGCGACACGAAGAAGTATGGCCGGGTCGTTGCCTGATTGGTCAATCGCCCTCCGTAAGAGATCATCTATCTGGGCTGTTTTCACCCGCCATGCTGAGTTGGGGTCTGCTGAGTATTTTTCTTGGTCGCGCTCAGCTCGAATCGATTGCACTTCTTCTAAAGTCGCAAGGCTGTTGGATGCCTCGACCGCGCTGCCACCAGCTAGGAGTGTTTTTATCGCGGTCAAGGGGACAGCAAAATTGAGGTTCTGGCCGCTCGTGAGAATTCCGACCGCAACGCCAATGACTTGCCCTTCGGTGTTCAGGATGGGGCCGCCTGATGACCCGTGAGAAATGGGAGAAGTAATCTGTATCAGTTGCCTGCCGTTGGAGGTTCTAATGGCAGACACAAGACCCTCACTAATTGTCCTTTCAAGCGCCTCTGGATTACTAATCGCAAATACTGAATCTCCGGGCGCGGGCATTACGTCTGCGAGGGACAGGGGCTTAGTTAAGATTTCCGCGTCGACCGTCAATAGAGCAAGATCGTTAAACTCATCCACTTTCTCGACGCGGGCAGGGACTCTTGCAGGCCCTAACTCAACCACGACATCTCCCGCTTTCGCGACGTGTGCGTTCGTGATGATCTTCTTGCTCGCCACGAGGAAACCCGATCCTTGGGCTATCAATTCCCCAGAAGGTGATTTGATATAGAGCAGAAAGACAGCACCTGCACAGTCGTTATATATCCTTCGCCCCCGATCATTTGGGTGTGGCCCGGTTTTTGAGGGGCCCGAAACAACCTTTGGCTGCACCGGGTTCTTCTGCGGTGCATCTTGGCCCATAACAACTAGTGACGCAGCAAGCGTCACGGCCACCAGTCCTATCTGCTTAAGCCTGCGTTTTTGTTCTTTCAGAGAAATGACTCGTTTAGATACCTTCGGAAGGGGTATCTCCTGCGATATCATGCCTACCCTCCCCGACTAAGATTGATTCGCTCGGAGAAGGCTAATACTTGTGACCATCCAGGTCAAGCGGCGAACCAATTTTTCGAGCAAGAGCGGGGGAGCGCAGAGGCAGCCGCATTTGGGCTTCCTCTGCGGTTCCTAACCTGGGAACATCCACCATGATATTAACATCCAAACATGAAATCCCACGGACAGACGAAGAACCGCAGACGAACGCCCAGAACGCGTACGTCTGCTACCCCGCTGGAATTCGAGATTGCAGATTCAAGATTCAAGAGTGGGGGAGCCGTTGTAGCGCGGACTGCCCCGACGTGTCGGGGTCCGCGGCCCTTACCGTGCGAAGACCACAAATCTTAACGACAGTGACGAGTGACAAGTGACGAGTGATGAGAAAGACAGTCCGAAGTCCGGGGTCGGAAAAACAGTGGTTAGTCGATAGTGGACAGTGGCCAGTGACAAGAAACAGGCAAAGCCCTCTGGCTGGCGGCGCTAAAGAACGACCGCGCGCGCCAGGCCGTAGTTAGGTTCGCTCGGGCTTCGGTGGGGTGGGCACTTCGAGTTGGCTGGCAGCCTTGATCAATACTCGCAGGGCTTGGTTGACGGACTCCGAGTCGCGGAACACCGCCGCCACATCGGAATCCAGCAGCACCACGTTCGTGCCCTCCCGATACTGCTGGTAGTATTTGCCGCGAACACCCCCCCGGAGATCGTACTCCGGCCTCATCTCGTCCGCCTCGATTCGATCATTCTCCGGACTCATATTGTTTCCTTTCTGCGGGGGTCACGTCCCGCGCACTGAAAATCCTGACCCGCCCCTCCCGGTCGGTGTGCGCAACGATGATCAAACGCTGGCGCGGTGACAGACCGGTTGTCAATAACCTCCGTTCCTCCTGCGAATGGTCCGGATCGTCAATCGTCACCGCCAGCGGATCTCCAAAAACAGTGGACGCCTCGTCGAATGAGATCCCATGCTTGATGAGATTCTTTCGCGCCTTTTCCGGATGCCATTCAAATTGCACTATACCAGCCTACCATGATGAGGGAGCAGATTCGAGGGGGATTGTCAGCGGTTAGCCACAGTCGGCAGAGCAGTGACGAGTGACGAGAAAACAGGGCTAGGCGCTGGAATTGGAGATTGCAGATTCAAGATTCAAGAGTGGCGGTCGAAGTTCGGGGCACAGCACGAGGGATTCAATATCGCAGATTCAAGATTCAAAACGGGCGAGTTGTAGCGCGGACCCCGTCACGTCGGGGCGGTCCGCGCTACGCCGCTACGCCTCCGCGAGGCGTGGAATCCCGAATCTGAGGCTACGAGAGGAGCAGTTCCAGATCTTCGCGGCGGAGATTGCGGATCAGGCTGGTGAACTGGGAGAACACCAGCGCCTTGTGGCCTCTCTATTACTTGCCACCCTTGATTTTCACCGCATTTTTTGGTACCTTTGAAACTGTGGGTAGGGCAGGGGATTATCCTGAACACTCGCCCCCAAAGGAGCAATTATGCCGATCGAGCTTACCGCTAAAGCCGTGTCCAAGGTGAAGGAGATCATGTCTCAGCAGGAACCCCAGCCGCTCGGGCTGCGGGTCGGGGTCGCCGGCGGCGGCTGCTCCGGATTTTCGTACCAAATGAACTTCGAGAGCCAGAGCAACCCCATCGACAAAGTCTACGAGTTCGATGGTCTGAAAGTTTTTATCGACCAAGCCTCACTCATGTACCTGAACGGGACGAAGATCGACTATGTGGAAACCTTGGAAGGCGCGGGCTTCAAATTTGAGAACCCGAACGTGAAGACTACCTGCGGTTGCGGCAGTTCCTTCAGCGTATAAGCTCCAGAGCCGCCCCGGCAAATCGGGGCGCTACCCCCAGTTTCCCTGACCCCCGGCGCGCGCGCAAGGCGCCCCGGGGGTTTTGATTTTTTGAAATGAATACCCTCAAAAGTTGGATCGGCACTAATTGAACCTGGCGCGGAGGCGGCGGATTCCGGTAGTGGCAAGAGTGTATTGGGGGTCAATTTCCAGGGCCTTCTGGTAAAAGGAAAGGGCGCGTGCGAAGTTGTGCTTGAGTTCCCACACCCGGCCGAGGTTGAAATAAGGGAAAGCCGGGTTGTCATAACGCATCGCACCGGTGGCCATTTCCAGCCAGGGAATGGCTTCGTCGATTTGGCCTTTTTCGATCAGGTAGGCGCCGATATCGTTGTAGGGGTTGCCGAAGTCCGGATCAATTTCGATGGCCCGTTGGCACTCGGCGATGGCCGCATCGAAATCGCCCATGAAGCTGTAAGTCCACCCGAGAAAAGTGTACGCTTCCGCGGTGGGATAGGTTTCAATGGATTGGTGATAAAGTTCTACCGCCTCGTGCAGCTCACCTTTCATCTGGTGACGGTAAGCGTCGCGAAAGAGCTCGATGGCGAGATTGAGGGATTCTTCTTCGGCCATGCCCCTGCCCCCAGGGTTTTCGACAAGTCGTGCGAAAGGTTCGCTATAATTATACCGCAACTAAGGATAACCCGTGAGAATTGCCTTAGCTCAAATTGATACCACCATCGGGGACTTTGCCGGCAACGCGGATCTGATCGTCAAGTACGCGCGATGCGCACGCGACCGCGGCGCCGATCTCGTGGTGTTTCCCGAGCTCGCGCTTTGTGGTTACCCGCCGCGTGACTTGGTGGAAAAGCCCACGTTCATCGAGCGCTCGCAAAGCGAGCTGATCCGGCTGGCGCGCAACCTGCCCTCCATTTCCACCCTGGTGGGTTACGTGCGCCGCTCACAGGCGAATCAGGGCAAGCCCGTGGCGAACGCCGCGGCTTGGCTGGAAGGTGGAGAGGTGGTGGCGGACTACGCCAAAATCCTGCTCCCCTTCTATGACGTGTTTGACGAATCGCGTTATTTTGAACCCGGCGCCGGCGTCTCGGTCCGCGACTTTGGCGGCTTCCGCGTGGGCATCACCATTTGCGAAGACATTTGGAACGACAAACATTTCTGGGCCAATCGCCTCTACACGCGCGATCCGGTGGAGGAGTGCGTCGCGGCGGGCGCCAATCTGCTGCTCAACATCGCGTCGTCACCCTACAACACGGAAAAGATCCAGTTGCGCTATGACATGCTGCGGACGATTGCCCTCAAGCGGGGAATTCCCGTGGCTTACGTGAACCACGTGGGAGGAAACGATCAGTTGCTTTTCGACGGCTCCAGCATGGCCTTTAACGCGCGCGGGGAACTCGCGGCCCGCGCCCACGCCTTTGCGCAGGATTTGGTGATCTTCGATACCCGCGACGGCGCCCGGGAAATTCGGCCGGCGCCGGAATCCGAGGCGGAGGAAATTTACCTGGCGCTCTGCCTGGGCTTGCGCGATTACGTGCGGAAATGCGGATTCCAAAAGGTGCTGGTGGGGTTAAGCGGGGGTATTGATTCCTCCCTGGTGGCCACGCTGGCGGCGGACGCCCTGGGCCCCGAGAACGTGCTGGGCGTGGGCATGCCGGGCCCTTATTCCTCCCCGGGCAGCATTCGCGACGCGGAGGCATTGGCCCGGAATCTGGGGATTGAATTCCGCGTCATCCCCATTACCCCGGTGTTCGAAAGCTACCTGGAAACGCTTGACCCGGCCTTCGGCCAGGCGCCGCGCGACGTGACCGAGGAAAACATCCAGGCGCGCATCCGCGGCAACATCCTCATGGCGCTTTCCAATAAGTTCGGCTCGCTGCTGCTGACCACCGGGAACAAATCCGAGTTGGCGGTAGGCTATTGCACCCTCTACGGCGACATGGCGGGCGGCCTGGCCGTCATCGCCGACGTTCCCAAAACCACCGTGTATGCCCTGGCGCGCTACATCAACCGCTCGGCGCAGCGCATCCCGCAGGCTTGCCTCGAGAAGCCGCCCTCGGCGGAGCTGCGGCCCCACCAGACCGACCAGGATTCGCTGCCTCCCTACGAAGTATTGGATCCTATCCTGAGAGCCTACATCGAGGAAAACCGGAGCGCCGATGAAATCGCCGCCACCCTCCAGCACCTGGACCCCTCCCTGGTGCGCCGCACCGTGCGCATGGTGAACGCCGCCGAGTATAAACGCCAGCAGGCCCCGCCCACCCTTAAAGTGACCGCCAAAGCCTTCGGCATGGGCCGCCGCTACCCCATCGCGCAGAAGTTCTACGAATAGGCGAAGAACGATGCGCGGCAGGTAGTAGGTGGTAGGTCGTAGATGGGGAAACGCAGGCTTTGCTCGGCTGAATTCGGAAATCCAAGTCTCGAGGAGGAGAAGCGGATGAAATGCTGCCATCAATTTCCAGCACCAGGGCTGCCTAGCTTCGTCGTCGTATTACTGTGGGTTGGAATACTCGCCGCTCCGCGCGCCGCCGGCGGCCAATCATCCTATCCCGAGGTTTTTACGTCGACCAAGCCTCCCCTGGTCGTAGCCAATGCGGGATACCGGCTGCTGATCGATGCGGACAGGGGAAGCATCGTATCTTTCCGGTCGACCTTTGGCGTTGACCGCGAATTACTGATTCCCGACCATGACCAATTGCCGCTTTTCAAGATCGAGTTCATGAACGACCGCTATGAGTTCAAGACGGTCACATCTTCCCAAGCAAAAGAGGTAAGGGCCAGCAAAACGGGAGATGCAGACGGCTCGACAATTACCCTTGAGTTCAAGGAAATAGGCCAGTTGCCGGTGGACGCCCGGGTGACCATCCGCTGCCCGGCCAGTGAGACTCTCACCTATTGGAATCTGGAGGTGAATAATCGGACGATGTCGTGGATCGGGCACATTCAGTTCCCGGTGGTCGAAGTGCCCTTTGACGATCCCGCGAGCGGGCAATCCAGCCACATCCTCTGGTCATTTGGCGATGGCGCATTGTCAGGTCCGGTCAGACCCATGATGGCCGTTGGGGCGTGGGATTGGAAGCTCGACGGACCGTGGTACGGAAGAACCTACGACACGCCGGAAGTCTGGCGCTATAACAATTATCCCGGCGAGTGGGTCACCACCCAGCTCATGGCCTATTACAACAACGCCGGCGGCCTCTATGTGGCCATGGATGATCCCCGAGGATTGCCCAAGTTCATCGATCCCCTCATGGAGCATGACGGGGTGACGATGGGGCTTGGACATTATCCCGGCACGCGCGGGCCGGGCGTAACCAAGCTGCCCTACAACGTGGTGCTTGGAACGTTTCACGGTGACTGGTACGCGGCAGCGGAAATCTACCGGAACTGGGCTTCCAAACAGCCCTTCTGCTCGACTAAATTGGCCGATCGGACTGACATTCCCAAGTGGATTGCCGATTCCGGTCCCGCCATCGCCTTCCCCATGCGCGGGCAGGCGGATTGGGATGCGCCGGCCACGGAGAATCCGGAGTACACACCCGTCACCAACGCCTTGCCCTATCTCGATAAGCTGGCGGCAGCGCTCGACGGCCCCCTCATGCCCATTGTCTACAACTGGGAACACCCTGGCCCATGGATCCAGCCGGATGCCTTTCCTCCCCTGGGAGGTGACTCAACATTTCGGGAATTCATGGCCAAGTCGAAAGCAAGGGGCTGGCATCCGATGATTTACGGAGACGGCCTTTGCTGGGTAACCTGGCAGAAGAACTCCAACTACGATGGCATGCCCTATTTCAAGGCGCATGACGGAGAATCCGCCGTGGTTCGCAAGTGGGATGGCACGCTTCTCGAAGACGTGTGGCCCTGGAGGAAGAATTATTTTGCCTGCGTCGGCACGGAGAAGGGCCGCCAGATGGTCGTGGAGATGACGCGCCGGATGGCGGAATTCGGGCCAGATGTTGTCCAACAGTTTGACCAGGGCCCTGGACCCTTTGCTTGTTACGCCGCCAACCACGGTCACCCGCCTGTCCCGGGGCCGTGGATGACGGAGGGATTTACCGACCTGGTGAAGGCCCACGCGGCAGCCGCCCGGACGGTCAATCCGAACGTGGTGCTTTCCACTGAAGGCGCACCGCCTGAGACTTACCTTCAGAATTTCCAGACCTGGGATGGCCGCACGTCGACCTGTCCCCTGTACTCGTTCCTTTATCACGAGTACGCCAATGGCTTCGGCGGATGCTTCACCCACCGGGTTAATGACGAGGCGCTGCGCCTTTCCGCGGCCCGGGCGCTCGTAACCGGCTACATCGTGAACTACACCTTGCGGGACAAGGGACAAATCGAGTACGACTGGGACCAGTCCTGGACGCGCGCCGTACCCGACCAGGCGGGGATTATTGACTGGACGAAGAGGATCACCAAGTTCCGGGCCGGAGTCGCCCGTGATTATCTCGTGTACGGACGCATGCTGCGGCCGTGGAAAGTCAGCGGCGTCACGGAACACGACTACGGGTGGTTCGGCAAGGAGCCCCTGGTGCAATCCGCAACCTGGCGAGCCCAGGATGGGCGAACGGCGGTGGTGCTGGCGAATTATGCCAACTTGCCGGAGTCCCCACGCGTGGAACTGGAGGGGCAGGGAACCAGGCGGTTGACGATGAACCTCGACGGCCAGAAAACCGAGCGCGATGTGGAACTCCCCAGCGCCATCGACGTGAAGATGGAGCCGCGCTCGCTCTGCTTGATCGAGGTGAAATAACCGCCGCCCTGTTTATTGCCTCGAATACCCCGCTTTCGGCTGCCCAATATTGCGCACCGGATTCTCGAGTCCTGCCAAGGCAAATAGCCGCGCGAGATTTACTTGATTTCCGCAATCAGAATAGGCAATATGCGCGTGGCGAAATGACATCCCGCAGGACGGGGCCGGCGCCATAACGCCGCCCGATGAGGTGGCACGACCATCTTGGCCGTGAGTGCCCGCAGGCGGGTCGCCCGTTCCATCTCCAAATGAGTCACTACCGCAAATGGATTCGTCCAGTTTTGCCAATGAACGACAATGGGTGATTGGCCATTTCGCCGCGCGGGCTTGGTGCTCTCGGGCCATGCCTCTGTAAGGAGGGCAAAGGATGAGAAAAGCGGCGATTGCCGCGGCAATGTTTCTGGCTTTAGGCGGAGGCATTCTGGCGGCGGGGAGTGGACCATCGGCGGACGAATTGGCGAACAATTTCCTTGCGCCGCCGGACTCCGCCAAGCCCTGGGCCTATTGGATGTGGCTGAACGGCAACGTCACCCAAGAGGGCATCACCAAAGACCTGGAAGAGATGAAACGGCAAGGAATCAGCGGGGTCCTGGTATTCCAAGTCGGCGATGCCGGCACTCCCGCGGGCGCGCAATTCTTCAGTCCGCCATGGCATGAACTCTTCCGGTTCGCGTTGCGCGAGGCCGACCGCCTGGGAATGACGGTGGGCATCGATCTCTGCGACGGCTGGGATAGCGGCGGCCCCTGGATCACCCCCGATCAGGCCAACAAAAAGCTCACCTACTCGGAGTTGCAGGTGGACGGGGCGGCCAAGCTTGCGCGGCTTCTCCCCCTGCCGCCGGTGGTGGATAACTACTTTCACGACGTGGCGGTGCTGGCGATTCGGGAGAAATCCACCCGACCCGTGACTCCGGCAAGGGTGACGGCCAGTTCGACGCTCGAAGGGTACGTGGGAGAATGGAACTTCTATCCCCAGGATGCCGTCGATGGCGACCCGGAAACTTATTGGTCTTCCCAAAAGAAGGCGCTCAGCCCGGACGATCCCACTTGGCTCGCCTTTGATTATGACGATCCTTTGCCCGCCACCGGAATTTATGTGCAGCCGGGTCCCGCCAGTGGTCCGCGCGAGTGCGAGCTTCAGTCCTCCGAGGACGGCGAGACCTTCACTCCCGTGACCCGTTTCACCCTGGAGAAAGGCCAGGGGAAGCGCGTGAGTTTCCCCGCGGTGCGGAGCAAGCATTTTCGGCTGGCTATGACCTCGGCTTACGGATCGCCCGTGCAGGTGGCGGAAGCCGTTTTGCTGCGCCAAGGGGACGAACCGGTTTTGCGTCGCGGGGTCAAATGGTGGTGGTTCAAATCCGGCAACCGCAGCTTCTGGGATTATCCCCGCCAGGGGCCCGCCGCGCTCGAAGAGGAGTACCCGCAGGACGGCGCGGTGGATTGCCGCTCCAAGGAGGTCGTCGATCTGACGTGGGCTACGGGTGCGGACGGGTACGTGAGGTGGGACGTGCCACCCGGCCGATGGACCATTTTACGCTTTGGATACACTCTGGAAGGCCAACAGGTCCGCGGCACTTCCCGCAATTCCCAAGGCGGGTATGAGGCCGACATGCTCGACCGCGCCGGGATCGAGAGCCACTTTGAACACACCGCTCTGCCGGCGCTCGCAGATGCCGAAGCGTCGGGCACACACGTGCTGAAGTACTTGCACATTGATAGCTATGAGCTGGGGGCCGATGTGCGCGGCCAGCAGCCCACGTGGTCGCGGAACTTTCGCGAGGAATTCAAATCGCGCAGGGGTTACGACTTGCTGCCGTACCTTCCGGCCATGGCGCGGCGCATCGTGGACAGCCGCGACGTGACCAACCGCTTTCTCTTCGACATTCGCTGGACCATCGGTGACCTCATGGCCGAGCGCTTCTGGATTCCCTACGGCGAACTCGCGCACCAGCACGGCATCGGAATCCAAAGCGAAACAGGTTACGGAACTTATCCCTATCCCCACATCGACGGGCTGCGCTGCGCGGGGAACAATGACATACCCATGGGGGAATTCTGGGTTGGCACCGACATTATGTCGCAGTTCAACCCCTGGGGGAACGTCATCCGCACTGTGGCCACGGCCGCGCACGTTTATGGCCGCCCCGTGGTGCAGGCGGAGTCCTTCACGGCGTGGACGCACTTTCAGGAATATCCGGCATTCCTCAAGCCCATTGGCGATCAGGCCTTTCTCGACGGACTTAACCGCATGGTCTTCCACCAGTACACGGCGCAGCCTCTGCTGGACTTCAAGCCAGGCTGGCAATACGGAGCGGGGACGCACTTTGACCGCAATCTTACCTGGTGGGAGGAGGCGCGCGGATTTTTCCAATACCTGGCGCGCTGCCAGTACCTGTTGCAAAAAGGGCAATTCCGCGCCGACGCGCTCTACTTTTATGGCGAAGGTGTGACCAAGTTCTTGCCCTCCCACGAGTACCTGCGTCCCGCGCTGCCGCCGGGTTACAACTTCGACGGCATCGATTCCGAACTCCTGCTGCACGGCCTGGCCATTGACCATGGACAATGGACCTTGCCCTCGGGAATGAGCTATCGCCTGCTGGTGCTGCCCGAGGATGGCGTGATGTCAACGGCCGTGCTGGGCAAAATCCGTGAACTGGTGGAGGCGGGTGGAGTTGTGGTGGGGCGCAAACCCCAGAGCACCCCCGGGCTCCAGGGTTACCCCCAAGCCGACCCTGCGTTGAAGAAACTCGCAGATGAAATGTGGGGAGATGTCGATGGCGTGAAGGTGAAGGAAAGAAGCCTGGGGAAAGGCAGGATCTATTCCGGCGAGTCATTGGCGGAAGTCTTCGCACAGCAGAGCATCGCGCCGGACTTCGCGTATCGCGGCAGCGCGGGCGGGGCGACGCTCGATTTCCTGCATCGAACCGCGGATGATATGGAGGTGTACTTCATCTCCAACCGCCAAGATCGCGACGAGCAGGCCGAGTGCACCTTCCGCGTATCGGGCAAGCGGCCGGAGTTGTGGGACCCTGTCACGGGTGAGTCCCGGCCGGCAGCAGCCTTCAAGCAAGGGGGCGGCCGGACCACCATGCCTCTAGAATTTGCGCCTTACGGTTCGTGGTTCGTGATTTTCCGGCAGCCCATAAGCGCGGACGCGCAGGGCCAGGCGAGGAGCAACTTCCCGGTTTACTCGAACATCGCGGACCTTGAAGGCCCGTGGGCCGTGAAATTTGATCCCCAGTGGGGTGGGCCGGCGAGCGTGGAGTTCGCGAACTTGCAAAGCTGGACGGCGCGGCCAGAGGATGGGATCAAATACTATTCCGGCACGGCGACCTACCGGAAGTCGTTTGACCTTCCGCCGGCGCTGCGCGGGTCGCAGGCGCGGGTAGCGCTCGACCTTGGCGAGGTGAAATACGTCGCGCAGGTTCGCTTGAACGGGATCGATCTCGGCCCGCTGTGGACCAAGCCCTTCCGCGTGGAAATCACCAACGCGCTGAAGCCCTCCGGAAATGTTCTGGAGGTCGACGTCGCCAATCTCTGGCCGAATCGCATCATCGGCGATTCCCGGCTGCCGCCCGAACGGCGCTACACGCACACCAATATTGTTTACAAGCAAGAAACACCGCTCTGGGAATCGGGCCTGCTGGGGCCCGTCCGGCTGGAGCTGATCGAAGAGAAAGTGAGGTAAGGTCGGGGCGGCACTACCTGGTTGTAGGGGTACGGCTTGCCTTACCCTGTTGGTTTGCTTGCGTGACAAAAACGAAGAGGGTACGGCTTGCCGTACCCCTACAACAGGGTCACTGTTAGATGGAGGAATACCATGCGTAGTTTATTATTTGGGCTTTTTAGCTTGATGATTCCGGTAGCGGCAATTCTTGCCGCGGAGACGCAAAGTGTATTGCACCCGGTGGATTTGCGCTGCGAATATCGCGCCAACCCCTTGGGCGTCGATACGCTCGCGCCCCGGCTGAGCTGGAAGCTGGCGGTCGCCGATCCCACGGCGCGGGGACTGGGCCAGGCCGGCTACCGAATTCTGGTGGCGAGCAGCGAGGCGCTTCTGGCGCGCGATCAGGGCGACCTTTGGGACAGTGGCAGGGTAAACGGTGACGGGTCAATCCAGGTGCCGTACGCGGGGAAAACCCTGTCCTCGGGCGAACAGGTATGGTGGAAAGTGCGGGTTTGGGACAACGACGCGAAGCCCTCGGCCTGGAGCGAGCCGGCGCGCTGGTCCATGGGCCTGCTGGCGGCGAGCGATTGGCAAGGGAAGTGGATTGGCCTCGACGGCGGACCAGGGAAGGCGCAAGAGTTGGAGGGCGCTCACTGGATTGGCGCCAGCAGCTCCACTCCCGGAACGATCTATCTCCGCCGCACCTTTGAAGTCTCGGCCGAAAATCCCGTCTCGGACGCGCTGTTGTTCCTGGTGGGCTCGGGCGCGACGACGCTTTCCATTAATGGCGGCGAGGCGGAAAAGTCCGAAGGCATGAAGGATCCCTTCTCGGGGGATATCAGCGGTTCCGTACACACCGGCACGAACACGCTGGCGGTGAGCGTCGCCAGCACGGGAACCGATTCTCCCGCCCTGATTGGCGCCATCGAACTCGATCTGGCCGATGGCACGCGAGTGATGTTGCGCACGGGGGAGCAGTGGCGGGTTTCCTCCACCGAAGCGCCCGACTGGAGCAAGAAGGATTTCAACGACGCATCGTGGGAAGCCGCCAAGGTCCTGGGTCCTTACGGCATGGCGCCGTGGGGAGAAAAGGACTGGTCGACGGGATACATTCAGCAGCACTGGCCACCCAAGTACGGCAAGGCACCGTGGGGAGATGTGGGCTGGGGGTGGCGGACCGTCCTCCCCGCGCGCCTGCTGCGCAAGGATTTTAAGACCTCGACGCAAGTCAAGCGCGCCACCCTCTATGTCTCGGGCTTGGGGCTGTTCGAAGCTTACTTGAACGGTGAAAAAGTCGGCCATGATGTTTTGGTTCCGGCCCTGAGCGAATACGACAAGCGGGTGTTTTACCTGACCTACGATGTCACGAAGCTCGTGCGGCCGGGCGCGAATGCCCTGGGCGTGATGCTGGGCAACGGCCGCTTCTTCGCGCCGCGCTACAACATCCCCACCGCCATGCGGACGTTTGGTTATCCCAAGCTGCTTTTACAACTGGAAATGGAAATGGCGAATGGAAAAGTCGAGCGCGTGTCGAGCGACGAAACCTGGAAGCTGACCACCGACGGCCCCATCCGCGCCAACAACGAATACGACGGCGAGGTTTACGACGCGCGCAAGGAAATCGCGGGTTGGAGCCGTCCGGGCTTTTCCGATGCGGCCTGGCAGCCGGCGCAAGTGGTGGAAGCTCCTCCCGGAGTCCTCACGGCGCAGCCGATTGCGCCCATCCGCGTCACGGAAAGTCTGAAACCGATTGCCATTCATGAAGTGCGGCCTGGTGTTTATATCTTTGACATGGGCCAGAACATGGTGGGCTGGTGCCGCCTGAGCGTCGCGGGGCCGAGTGGCACCAAAATCACGCTTCGCCACGCCGAGAGGCTGCGGCCTAACGGCATGCTCTACATGGATAACCTGCGTTCGGCCGAGGCCACCGACACGTACATCCTCAAGGGAAACGGGACGGAAGTCTACGAGCCGCGCTTCACCTACCACGGCTTTCGCTATGTGGAAGTGAAGGGCTTTCCGGGCAAGCCCACGCTCGCCGCGCTGGAAGGGAAGGAGGTCCACGACGACCTCGAGCCGGCTTCGGAATTCGCCACCTCAAATCCTTTGCTCAACCGGATTCTCAAAGCGGTGCTGTGGGGAGCCAAGGACAATTACCGCAGCATTCCCACCGACTGCCCGCAACGCGACGAGCGCCAGGGCTGGCTGGGCGACCGCTCCGGGGAAAGCCTGGGCGAAACTTATCTGTTTAATCTCGCCAACTTCTATGCCAAGTGGGTTGGCGATATGCACGACGCGCAGGATGAGGAGGGCCGCATCAGTGACGTTTCCCCGGCGTATTGGCCGTTCTATTCCGACAACGTCACCTGGCCGGCGAGCTTCATCATGGTGCCGAGCCATCTCTACGAGCAATATGGCGACGTGCGCGTCATCGAGCAGAACTACCCCGGCATGAGGAAGTGGATCGCGCACATGGAGACTTACCTCAAGGATGACCTGATGCCGCGCGATACCTACGGCGATTGGTGCGTCCCGCCGGAATCTCCCGAGCTGATCCACTCCAACGATCCCAGCCGCAAGACGGAAGGTCCCGTGCTGGGCACGGTCTACTTCTACCACCTGCTCCGGCTGATGGCGAATTACGCGACGCTTCTCGGCAAGCCGGACGACGCCGAGGAGTACTCGCAGCTTGCCGCGAAGCTCCTGGCGGCGTTCAACAAGACCTATTTCCACGCCGACACCAGCCAGTACAGCAATGGCTCGGCAACCTCCAGCGTGCTTCCCCTGGCGTTACGCATGGTTCCGGAGGAAAACCGGCAGAGCGTTGCCGATGCCCTGGTCCGCAAAATCGCCGATCAGAACAAGAACCACATGGCCACCGGGCTGATTGGCGGCCAGTGGCTGATGCAGGCGCTTACGGACTCGGGTCACGCCGATGTCGCTTACCAAATCGCCACGCAACCCGGCTACCCGAGTTGGGGCTACATGGTCAACCACGGGGCCACCACCATTTGGGAACTCTGGAATGGCGATACCGCGAATCCCGCCATGAATTCCGGAAATCATTTGATGTTGGTGGGCGACTTGGTGACCTGGTCATATCAAAACCTGGCGGGGATTCGCACCGATCTCGCCCATCCGGCTTTCAAGCACATCATCATGCGCCCCACTCCCGTTGGGGACCTGAGCTACGTGAAGGCTTCGTACAATTCCTCCTACGGGAAAATCACCAGCGATTGGAAGATTGCCAGGGGCCGCTTCACCTGGAACCTGAGCGTGCCGCCCAATACCACCGCCACGGTCTACGTGCCGGCAAAAGACCCGGCGGGAGTTACCGAAAGCGCCAAGCCGGCCGGCGAGGCGCGCGGCGTCAAATTCCTGCGCACCGAGGAGGGAGCGGCGGTTTACGAAATCGGTTCGGGAAGTTATCAGTTTGAGTCGGGGGTGGCGCGGTAGGGAGGAATCCGATTTGTTCACCGGCGCAATGAAAAGTAGGGGCGGTTCGCGAACCGCCCCTACGCCTCGTCGATGCTGATGTGCGAAGCACGGCAGATAGAGCGCGCATCTGAGTGACAGTTGGGCTTTCTAGTGGTAATCTTCCCCCTCTTCCGGGCGGCCGAACGGCTTGGCATGGCGGGAAGCTGGTGGGGCCTGGAGGACATGGCGGCAGCCACTTTGCGGAGGCAATTCTATGTCGAGTGTATCGATCGGAGTCATCCTGGCGATCATCGCGGGGGTTATTAACGGGAGCTTTGCCGCTCCCATCAAATATGCCAAGGTTTGGAAATGGGAGAACATCTGGGCGGTATGGGCGGTTTTTGGGATGGTGGTTTTCCCTTGGCTCGTGGTTTACCTGACCATTCCCAATCCCGGCGATGTTTATCATGGGGTGCCCACGAAATCGCTGATGTTGATGATCGCGTTCGGCGTGGGATTTGGTCTGGCGCAAATCTTTTTTGGACTGGGCATCGCGGCCATCGGCATGGCGCTGAATTTCGCCATTGCTATCGGCATTTCCACCGTATTGGGCTTTTTGGTTCCGCTGCTGGCGAACCACCGCGATCGGATTTTTACTCCCCAGGGCGGCATGATCTTCCTCGGCGCCCTGTTGATTTTGGTGGGAATTGTGGGATGCGCGCTGGCCGGGAAGCATAAGGACAAGCACCAGGAATCCCTGGACCTGGGGCCGCGCGAATCGGCGTCCGTCACGATGAGTTTTAAAGCGGGCCTGTTCATTTGCGTCCTGGCGGGACTGGGCTCGCCGCTCATCAACTTCGGATTGGCCTTCGGGGCCCCGCTCCTCGATCGCGCCGCTACCCAGGGCGTGAGCCCGAGCAGCCAGCCCAACGTGATCTGGGCGCCCCTGGTGAGCGCGGCGTTCGTCCCGTACATCATCTACTGCATTTATCTCTGGCAAAAGAACGACACGGCACGCCTGTTTCGCGCCCCGGGGACGGGGCGCAACTGGCTCTTTGGCGCTGTCATGGGGTTGCTGTGGTTTAGTAGCACGGTGATCTACGGTGCAGTCACTGCGCGGCTGGGGAGCATGGGCCCCGTCCTCGGCTGGCCCCTCTTCATGTCGGCCATCATCGTTGCCTCCAACGTCTGGGGCCTGGCCACCGGCGAATGGAAAGGATCAGGCAGCAAGGCTCTGAACACCATGTTCGGGAGCATCTTCTTTCTGATTCTGGGCTTCGCCGCCCTGGCGTACGCCGGAAGCTTGGGGTAAGAGCAAGTGTAGCGCGGACCTGCTTTCTAGGTCCGCGGCTCGTCTCCATGGGCAAGGAAAAGCCGCGGACCTACAAAACAGGTCCGCGCTACCTTACTGGGCAATATAACATGACATGACGCCAGCTTCCGGCCCTCTTATCCTCTCAGGGAGGAGTGATAACATGCTTCGCACGCAGGTCAGTCTCGACGACCAGGACTACAAGTTGGCCAAGCGAGAAGCCGCCGCGCTGGGGATCTCCGTGGCGGAGTATGTCCGGCGGGCGATCCGGAGCGTGCTGCCACTTTCCCGCCAGCCGAAATGGATGCGCTACGCCGGACTTGTCGAGTCGGGGAACCCGCAGTCCAGCCAGTCGATTGACCTATTCGTTTCGCGGCCAGGGCTCGTGAAACGTCTTAAAGCGGGTTCTCGGGATGTGCGAAGGCGCAGAGGCAGGTTCGTTCCAGCGAACTAGAGGTGTAGCGCGGACCTGCTTTCTAGGTCCGCGGCTTGTCCCCGCGGGTAAGCAAAAGCCGCGGACCTAGAAAGCAGGTCCGCGCTAC